>Ga0105237_10000071_pt1 | contig 135695 bp, 134 predicted proteins | sample KBSC24metaG_FD_81520 | JGI IMG/M metagenome (GOLD analysis project Ga0105237, IMG submission 81520) | Corn rhizosphere microbial communities from Kellogg Biological Station, Michigan, USA - KBS C2-4 metaG | ecosystem: Host-associated > Plants > Roots > Rhizosphere > Soil | place: Michigan...
CACGGCCATTCCCGACATGGCCAAAAGCCTCGGCGCGACGCCGCTCAGTATGAACCTGGCGGTCACCACCTACATCCTGACGCTCGCCATGTTCATCCCGGTGAGCGGCTGGTTCGCCGACCGTTTCGGCGCGCGCCGTATCTTCGCCGTAGCGCTACTGATCTTCACCATCGGCTCGGTCCTCTGCGGCCTTGCGGTCAACTTCCCGATGCTGATCGCCACCCGGGCGCTGCAGGGTTTCGGGGGCGCCATGATGACACCGGTTGGACGGCTGATCCTGATCCGCAGCTTTCCCCGCAGCCAGCTCGTCACGGCGATGACCTATATGACGCTGCCGGCGATCGTCGGCCCGCTGATCGGCCCGGTACTCGGCGGCTTTCTCACCACCTACCTGTCGTGGCGCTGGATCTTTTACGTCAACGTGCCGTTCGGCCTCATCGGCATGTTCATGGCATTGCGGTTCGTCGAAGACACCAGGCCCGACAAGTCGGTAAAGTTCGATTTTCCTGGCTTCCTGATGGTGGGCATCGGCTTCACGCTGCTCGAATTCGGCATCGAAAACATCGCGCGGCCAGCGGTGCCGGTGTGGGGCATCGTGGCCGCGCTGCTCGCTGCGGTCGGCCTGCTCGTCAGCTTTTTCTTCTACGCGCGAAAGGCGACCGCGCCGGCCGTCGATTTCGCCCTGTTCCGCGACCGCTGCTTCCGCATCGGCACGCTCGCCGGCGGCCTCGCCCGGATGGGACTCAACGGCACGCCCTTTCTCTTGCCGCTGATGCTGCAGGTCGGCTTCGGTTTCAGCCCGATCCTCTCGGGCTCGCTGACCTTCGCCAGCGCGCTCAGCGCCCTGGTTCTCCGCCCGTTCTCGACGCGTGCGCTCCGCATCCTCGGCTTCGACCGGCTGCTGGTCTGGAGCGCCGTCGCCGGCAGTTTGATCCTCGCCGGCTTCGCCCTGATCGGACCGGCCACCCCCCATTGGATCATCGTGATCTACATCTTCATTTTCGGCTTGGCACGCGGCGCGCAGTTCATGACCTCGAACACGTTGTCCTACTCGGAGATCCCGGCCAGCATGCTCAGCAAGGCGACCAGCGTCGGAGGCGTCCTTCAACAATTGAGCGTCAGCTTCGGCGTATCGATCGCCGCCATGCTGCTCGGCCTGGTGGCATGGAACGGCGCGCCATTGACACCAGATCGCTTCCATTTGGTATTTCTGATTTCCGCCGTGATCCCCCTGCTCGCCCTCCCCGGCTTCATGTTCCTGAAACCCGAGGACGGCCTGCAGGTCAGTGGCCATGTTAGACGGCCGAAGACCGCGCCGGACGCCGGCGTTTAGCCCACGTCACTCATAGAGCACGACCATCAGCGCCTCGGCCGTGCCCCGGCCCTCATTGGCGATCTCATGCGCGATGTCGGCGCGGTAGCGGGCCGTCTCGCCCTTGGCGATGGTTTGCCGGCCCGGCCCTGCCGATACCACGAGTCCAGCCGTGCGCGCCGTCAGATGCTCTACGGTCCCGGCGGCGTGCGGCTGGCTCTGCAGTTTGCCGCCCGGTGCGATCTCGACATCGTACCATTCCATCCGCCCGGCAAGCGCCGGGGGGCTCAGGATGCGCAGGCGCCAGGCGCCGTCCGGGCTACGGATTTCCGGCGTGTGCGCGACCGATACGATCTCGATCGAGCCTGCCTGCCGATGCGCCACGCCACCCGCGACGAGATCGGCAAAGTCGATTTTGAGCGCCTGCGTCAGACCCCAAAGCACCGCCAGGGTCGGATTGGCCTCGCCCCGCTCGATCTGCGACAGCATCGATTTCGATACGCCCGACCGTGCCGCGAGCTGTTCCAGCGTCAGCCGCCGCGCCTTGCGCTCGGCCTGGATGACCGGCCCGATGCGGGGCGGCTCGACCGTGTCCATCTTCTCTCCTCCGGAACTCTTGCCGGCATTTCGCCTTGTAGCAGGCAGGTTTGCGCATCACTACAAATTTCCGCCAATGCGAACTTTCCGATACTTCTTGACTGTATTTCCATTATATTGGATTTTCTCGTCAGCGAGAAGGAGCGGCCCATGCGAGCGGATTTCCTGAACCATCTTACCGGCGTACTCGGCGAGATCGAGGCAAGCGGTCTCTACAAGCGCGAGCGTGAGATCGCGGGGCCGCAGGGCGGCAGGATCGCCGTGCGCACCGCGACGGGCGCGCGGCAGATGATCAACCTCTGCGCCAACAACTACCTCGGCCTCGCCAATCACCCCGACATCCGTAAGGCCGCTGCAGCCGCACTCGACGACTACGGATTTGGCATGGCTTCCGTCCGCTTCATCTGCGGCCAGCAGACGCTGCACCGCGAGCTCGAACATGCGATCGCAAAATATCTCGCCAAGGACGACGCGATCCTCTTCGCCGCCTGCTTTGACGCCAATGGCGGCCTGTTCGAGGCGCTGCTCGGACCGGAAGACGCCATCATCTCCGACGCCCTCAACCACGCCTCGCTGATCGATGGCATCCGCCTCTCCAAGGCGGCGCGCTACCGCTACGCGCAAAGCGACATGAACGACCTCGAGGTGCAGTTGAAGCAGGCGGAAGCGGACGGCAAGCGCTTCAAGCTCATCGCCACCGACGGCGTCTTCTCGATGGATGGCCACGTCGCCAACCTCAAGGACGTCTGCGCCCTGGCGCAGCGCTATGGCGCCATCGTCGCTGTCGACGATTGCCATGCCACCGGCCATCTCGGCGAAGGCGGACGGGGCACGCCGGCGCTGACTGGCGTCGGCGATGGCGTCGACATCGTCACCGGCACGCTAGGCAAGACGCTCGGCGGCGCCATGGGCGGTTTTGTCGCCGCCGCGCAACCGATCATCGACCTGCTGCGCCAGCGCGCCCGGCCCTACCTGTTCTCCAACAGCCTCGCCCCGGCGGTCGCCGCCGGCTCGCTCAAGGCCATCGAAATCGCCGAAAAGGCCGACGATCTCAGAGCGAAGCTGATGGGTCACACGCGCCGCTTCCGCGAGGGGTTGACCCAGGCCGGCTTTACGCTGCTGCCCGGCGAAACGCCGATCATTCCGGTGATGCTGGGCGAGGCAAAACTGGCGCAGGATATGGCGAGCGCCCTCGACAGTCGCGGCGTCTATGTCGCCGGTTTCTTCTACCCCGTCGTGCCCAAGGGCAAGTCCCGCATCCGCACGCAGATGTCGGCGGCTCTCGAAGTCGACGACGTCACCTTTGCCATCGACGCGTTCACTGACGCCGGCAGGCAGTTGGGGGTTATCCAATGAAGGCGCTCGTAAAGGCCAAGGCGCAGCCCGGCATCTGGATGGAAGACCGCCCGGTGCCGGCGATAGGCCCGGACGACGTGTTGGTCAAAATTCACAAGACCGGCATCTGCGGCACCGATGTCCATATCTACAATTGGGACGAATGGGCCGCCAAAACCGTGCCGGTGCCGATGATCACCGGCCACGAATATGCCGGCGAAATTTTCGCGCTCGGCGACAACGTGAAGAACCTCAAGCTGGGCCAGCGCGTCTCCGGCGAGGGGCACGTTGTCGGCGGCAGGAGCCGCGCGGCACGGGCGGGCAAATATCACCTCGACCCGGACACCAAGGGCATCGGCGTCAACATTCCCGGCGCCTTCGCCGAATATGCGAAAGTCCCAGCGTTCAACATTGTACCGCTGCCGGACAGCGTCGACGACGAGATCGGCGCCATCCTCGATCCGCTCGGCAATGCCGTCCACACCGCACTCTCCTTCGATATCGTCGGCGAGGACGTGCTGATTACCGGCGCCGGGCCGATCGGCATCATGGCGGCGGCTGTCGCCCGGCATGTGGGCGCACGGCACGTAGTCATTACCGACGTCAATGCGGCCCGCCTCGCCCTCGCCGCTGAGGTCGCCGACGTCGTGCCGGTCAACGTCGCGACTGAGGATCTGCGCGAGGTGATGGACAAGCTCGGGATGCGCGAAGGGTTTGATGTCGGGCTCGAGATGAGCGGCGCGCCGGCCGCGCTCGACCAGATGATCGACCACCTGGTGATGGGCGGCCGAATCGCGCTGCTCGGCATCCCGGCACGGCCCTTCCCGTTCGATCTCGGCAAGATCGTGTTTCGCATGATCACGCTCAAAGGCATCTACGGCCGCGAAATGTTCGAGACCTGGCACAAGATGCTGGCGATGCTCGAAAGCGGGCTCGACGTGAGGAAGGTCATCACCGGGCGGCGCCCGGCCAGCGACTATGCCAAGGCTTTTCAGGAAGCCGCAGCAGGCAATGCCGGCAAGATCGTGCTGGAGTGGTAGAACGGCAAAACGCTCAGCACTCGACGACATTCACCGCAAGGCCGCCGAGGCTCGTTTCCTTGTAGCGTTCGTGCATGTCCCGCCCCGTTTGCCGCATCGTCTCGACGCAAGCGTCGAGCGAGACCTTGTGGATGCCGTCGCCCTTGAGCGCGAGTGAAGCGGCCGTCACCGCCTTGACCGCGCCAAACGCATTTCGCTCGATGCAAGGGATCTGCACCAGCCCGCCGACGGGATCGCAGGTCATCCCGAGATGGTGTTCGAGCGCAATCTCGGCGGCATTCTCGACCTGCTCGGGCGTGCCGCCCACCACCGCGCAGAGCCCTGCCGCCGCCATCGCCGACGCCGAGCCGACCTCGCCCTGGCAGCCGACTTCGGCCCCGGCAATCGAGGCATTCTGCTTGATCAGCCCGCCGATCGCCGCGGCGGTGAGCAGGAAATCGCGGCAGCTCGCATCGCCGGCGCCGGTGCCATACTCCCGCCAGTAGCGCAGCACCGAAGGCACGACGCCCGCCGCGCCATTGGTCGGCGCCGTCACCACGCGTCCGCCGGCGGCATTCTCCTCGTTGACCGCCATGGCATAGACCGCAAGGCGATCATTGGCATGAAGCGGATCGATAGCGTTGCGATCCGCCGCCGCTTCGAGCTGCTGGTAGATCGCGTGGGCACGCCGCTTCACCTTGAGGCCTCCCGGCAGTTCGCCCTGCTGAATCAGCCCACGATCGACGCACGCCATCATCGCGCGCCACAGGCGATCGAGCCCCCCGTTGATCTCCTTATCGGAGCGAAACACCTGTTCATTCCGGCGCATCAGCGTCGCAATCGAGACGCCGCTGCGCTTGGCTTCAGCCAGCAATTCCGCGGCGCCGGCAAAGGGATGTGGCACCTGCGCTGCCGGGCTGGCGCCGGGAGCAGCGTGACCTGCAAGTTCCGCTTCCGACACGACAAAGCCGCCCCCGACCGAATAGTAGCCGCGGCGCAAAAGCAGCACGCCATCGGCGTCAAAGGCCGAAAACTGCAAGCCATTCGGATGGCCCGGCATGCGATGCTGCTTGTCGAAAATCAGGTCTTTGGCGGGTCGGAAGCGATAGGCCGGATGGCCGGCCGGCGCGACCTTGCCGCTCGTCTCGACCGACGCGACGATGGCATCCATTTGACCTGGCTCAATCGTGTCGGGCAGATAACCGGAAAGGCCGAGGATAACGGCCCGCCCCGAGCCGTGTCCGAGGCCGGTGAAGGCAAGCGAGCCGTGAAGGCTGGCCGTCAGCGCCGCGACCTGCACACCGGCCGGACGAGGCCAGTCGCCATGCGCCAGTTCATCGAGGAACCGCCCTGCGGCAACCATCGGCCCCATGGTATGGGAACTCGAAGGACCAATGCCGACCTTGAACACATCGAAAACGGACCAGAACATGGCGCTGCCCGAAAATGATCTGAGAACGACTCAACCTAAACTGTCGCCGCCAAGCAAGCCACCGACCCCGCCAGCCTACCCACATCGGCCCCATATGAGCAGCCGCGGGCCGAAACTGTGACCCAAATGCGCCACGCGCTCCACTATTCCACCCCATATCGCTCCGTTTCGGGGCAATCGACTGGCCAAGGGTCGGGAATCCCCATAGTGTCAGGGTTGGGTCTATTACGCGGCGCAGATTAGCCACCAGCCAGTTGCGGTAGCCGAAAGCGCTGAAGGCAAACGAGGGTATGATGTTGAAACTTGGTCTTCTTACTGCTGTTGCATTTGGCGCCATGACGGTTGCTGGTTTTGCGGCCGATCTTCCGGCCCCCGCTCCGGCGGTGGTTGCACCCGCCCCGGTGGAAAATCCCTGGGCCGGCGGCTATATCGGTCTCAACGTCGGCTACGGCCCTGGCACCGTCAGCAGCTCGGGCAATCCCGACCTTGGCGTCTCAGGTTGGTTCGTCGGTGGTCAGGCCGGTTACAACTTCGTGCTCAGCGACAACATCGTGTTCGGTATCGAAGGCGACGTGAACTGGGCGAACGAAAGCGGCAGCAACATCAACGTCGCCGATTGCGACATGATCAACTGGACCGGCGCGTTCACCGGCCACATCGGTGTCACCAGCGATGCGCTCATGGGCTATGTGCTCGGCGGTGTCGCGGTCGCGGGTAACACGTTCGAGACGGACTACGGCAACACCGGCACGACGCTCAGCCAGACCCAGACCCATGTCGGTTGGACGATTGGTGTGGGCGCCGCGGCGATGGTCACGAGCAACATCTCTGTCTTCGCCGAATATCGCTATTCCGATTATGGTACTCAGGACTACCTGAACACCAACACGACCGGCGTCCACCTCACGGACAACTCGGTCCGCGCCGGCTTCAACTACCACTTCTAGGAAGCCTGGGTTTCCAAACGAGTTTCGAATGGCCGCGTGCAAACGCGGCCATTCGCTTTTGTGGGCGTCACTTCCAACGGACGGGCGAAAAATTCCTCGTTTCCGGTTTACGCGACAGACGATGTGAGTTATCTAGCCCTGCCCGACGGTAACCTGCCGGGCAGCCGCGACGGATGGGTGTGTAGCTCAGCGGGAGAGCATCGCCTTCACACGGCGGGGGTCACAGGTTCAATCCCTGTCACACCCACCATCCTCGCGGGACTTTTCGCGCAATGGCTGATTTTCCTCCCCTCCCTGCTGACATCGAAATCGAAGGCCACGCCATCGTAACGGCCGACGGCATGATTTCGGCCTCCGACGGCACCATGCCGCCAGCGCTGCGCAACGACGCCGATTGGGCGCGCTTTCAGGCAGCGCTTAGTCGCAGCACGCTCGTTGTCCTCGGCCGGCCCGGGCATGTCCGGCACCCAAATATCGGCCGGCGTCGTCGACTTGTGTTCACCAGCACCGTCGCCCGCTTCGCGGCTGACCCGGATGATCCGCAGGCGACGTTCTACAACCCTGCTGACGCCAGCTTCGCCGAGCTCCTCGCCCATCTCGGGATTGCATCAGGTATCGTCGCGGTAACCGGTGGGACGCGGGTATTTGATTATTTCCTGCCGCTTTACGATCGCTTTGATCTCGCCGAGACGAACGCTGTGGTCCTGCCGAGCGGACGACCCTGCTTCTCTACTGGGCACCCACGCGCAGTCGTGGCCGCCGCTGGGCTGACGCCCGCCCGGTTCGAACTCATCGATCCCAATGCCGGCGTGACGCTCACACGCTGGGTCCGCTGACCTCGTCAGCGCCCGCCAAAACTGCCGGCAGTAATGCCCGAGATGAACGAGCGGTTGCCGAGTGCAAACACCACCAGCATCGGCACAATGGCGAGAACGCTGCCCGTCATCAGCAGCGGCCAGTCGGTGTTGAACTGACCTTGCAGGCTCGACAGCGCTACCGTCGTCACCTGCATTTCGGGCTTCGTGACGGTGATCAGCGGCCAAAGGAAGTTGTTCCACTGCGCCACGAAGGTAAAAATAGCCAACGCCCCAAGCGCCGGCCGTGCCAATGGCAGGATCAGGGTCAGATAAATCTGAAAGTGGTTGGCGCCGTCGATCCGCGCCGCCTCGATCAGGTCGCGCGGAATGGTCTTCATGTATTGCCGGAGCAGGAAGGTGCCAAAGCTTGAGAAGGCATAAGGCAGGATCAGGCCCTGATAGGTGTCGATCCAGCCGAGGTTGCGGATCAGGATAAAATTCGGGATCAGCGTGACCTGCGACGGCACCATCAGCGCTGCAAGATAGATCAGGAACAGAACTTCCCGTCCCCGGAACCTCAGGCTCGAAAAGGCATAAGCCGCCATCGAGCACACAATGAGTTGCAGCAGCGTCACGCTGATGGCGACGATCAGACTGTTGGTGATCGCACGGCCGAATGGGATGGTGGTGAAGATGCGCAGATAGTTGGCTGGCTGCGGATTGGCGCTGAGCAGTTGCGGCGGGAACTTGAAGACATCCGCCATCGGTTTGAGCGAGGTCGAGATCATCCAGATGAACGGTCCGCACATCATCAGCGCGCCGGCAAGCAGCAAGGCAAACACCAGCCAGTCGGCGACGCTCGGCCCTCTTCGCTCGGCGCGCTCAGTCATAGTGCACCCAGCGATCCTGTAGCCGGTATTGCACCAGCGTCGCGACCAGCACGATCAGGAACAGCACCATCGCCGCGGCGCTCGCATAACCCATCTGATAGAACATGAAGCCGTTCTGGTAGATGTAGTAGACGAGCGTATTGGTGGCGTTGGCCGGCCCCGCTTTGGTCATCACATAGACCAGCTCGAACACCTGAAAACTGCCGATGATCGAAACGATCAGAACGAAAAACGTCATCGGCGACAGCATCGGCAGCGTGATGTGCCAGAACTTTGCGAAGCCAGTGGCGCCGTCGAGCGAGGCGGCCTCGTAAATCTCCTGTCGAATGTTTTGGAGGCCTGCGAGAAACAGCACCATCGAATAACCAAGGCCCTGCCACACCGAAACGGTGACCACCGCCGGCATGGCCCAACGGCTCGACACCAGCCACTTCGGCAGATCACTCGCGCCGAGCAGCGACAGGCCCATATTGATGAGCCCGAAATTGGAATTGAACAGCCAGGCCCAGACCAGCCCAGCGGCGACCGTGCTCGTCACAACGGGCAGGAAATAGACGACGCGAAAGAAGGTCTGGCCGGGCACGCCGCGATTGAGCCCGAGCGCGCAGAGCAGGCCGAGTAACATCTGCAACGGCACGGCCGCCAGCACATAGTAGGCGGTGTTCCCGAGCACCTGCCGGAAGATCGTGTCGTTCCAAAGCGTAAGGTAGTTATCGAGCCACGCAAGGTGCGGTGGATTGAACAGATCCCAATGCGTGAACGAGATAAAAAACGCCGACACGACGGGCAGCGCGGTAAATGCGACAAACAGGACGAGGCTGGGGACGAGAAAGAGCCACGCGACGCGCTCCTCTGTGCGCGCGAGACGGCTCAACGTTGCGGCTCTCGGCCAACTCATCTGACGCGTCGCCGCATCGTCTCCACTTACTTCTCGATCCCGAAAATTCGCGCCGCGTTGCGATAGAAAATCTGGTCCTGCTCGTCTGCCGTCAGCCCCATTTTGTCGAACGCCGCCTTCCAGCGCGCGACGTCCCCCTTGAGGCGACGGTGATCAGAGTCGGAACCATAGAGCAGTTTGCGCGGCGAGATTTCCTTGCCGATATAGCCGCCCTCAACAATGTGGTTGTGCACCACGTCGCCGCCCGAAATGTCGAAATAAAGCCGCGGCCGCCAGCGGGCCACGGCGCAAGATGTCCGATAATCCGGCCAGCCGAGGTGGGCGCCGATGATGAACAGTTCCGGAAAATAGAAGGCGATCGTATCGAGATAAATCGGCTGCATCCGCGCGCTGGAGAAGCCGAACTTCTGCCGCGAGATATCCTTCTTCAGCCGAGCGACGAGCACCTCCTCGGCGTCGCTGCCGGCCGCGGGCGGCGCCTTCCAGGCATCCTCTTTGCCACCCTCAAGATAGTCGGCTGGGCCGCCCTGGATACCGGTGTGGAACAGTATGCGAAGGCCGCGCGCCGCTGCTGCTTCGTAGTAGGGCATATAGTCGGAATGATCGTAGTTCTTGCTCACCCCGATCGTCTTGATGCCGTGAAAGCCGCGCTGATAAAAATCCTCGACGGTCGACACCGGGTCGTTGTCGAGCTCGAGCCGCCCCATGGCGATGACGAAATCCGGCCGCTGCTCGAGGGCGCGCGACAGCATCTCGTTGCCACGACGACCGGGATTGGCGAGTAGCGCCACCTTCTCGACGCCCACCTCCTGGCAGTGCTCCCACAAAACTTCGAGGAAACCTTCCTCGGCCTGGGGCGTGAAGAGCTTGTCCCAAAAACCATAGTGGACGTGGCTGTCGATGATGCGCATCGCTCGGTTCCGTTCGATTCAGAAAAGGGTACGCCGGAACGCCGCCGAAGCAACGTCCCGGCGCGGGAGGAACTATTTAGCCGCCAGCGCGGCGTTGACCTGGTCCTTGACGGCGCCAAGGGAGTCGGCGGCCGTGCTTTCGCCGTTCCACACCTTGTCCAGCGCCGGCTGGATGAACTTGTTGGTGAGATCGACATAGGTCGGGAACTGCGGGAATACCTTGCCGGTCTCGGTCTCCGACAGGAACACATCGGCAAACGGCGCCTTGAACGAAGCCTTCACAGCGTCATCGCCGGTCATCGCCGGCACGGCCGGCGAACTGCCCGTGGAGGTAAAGGCGATCTGCCCCTCCTCGCCGCAGAGGTATTGCATGAAGTCCCAGGCGGCGTCCTTGACCTTGCTGTTGGCGTTCATCGCAAAACCGGCGCCGCCCGCCTCGTTGGCGCGCGTGCCGTCAGGTCCCGATGGAAGCGGCGCGACTGCCCACTTGAACGGTACGCTGGCATAGGTGCCAAGCCGCGAGGCGTTGGTGATCGACATCGACGCCTGGTCACTGGCGAACATCGACGCCGTGCCGCCCATCTGGTCCGCCTCGGTGAAATTCGGCACCGATTTGTCCTTGTTGATCAGATCGCCGAGCCACTGAATCGCCGCTGCGGCCTTGGGATCGGCGAGCTCGAACTTGGTCGGCTGCACCGGATCGTCGAATACAGCGCCGCCATTTTGGTAAGCGAACATCGGCCACTGGTTGGATTCGAGCACGAGGCCATAACGGGTTACGCGACCACCGCCGGTGACCGTCAGCTTCTTGGCCGCGTCCTGCAGGTCGACCCACTTCCAGCTCGCATCCGGATACTTGATGCCGGCTTTGTCGAAATCGTCCTTATTGTAATAGAGGACGTTCGTCGCGCTATCGCGCGGGATCGAATAGAGTTTGCCGTTCAGCGAGTGGATGCGAAGCGAATCCGGCACGTATTCGTTGATCGGGAATTTCGTCTTGGCGATCCACGGCCCGAGGTCCTCGAGCGTGTTGCGCGCCGCGTAGCTCGGCACGTTGGTGATGAAGAAGACATCCGGGCCGCCGCCGCCCGCCAGCTGGGCATCGAGCTTGGTGAAGTAAGCCGACCAGGGGTCGTTCCTCAGCTCGATATGTACATCAGGATGCTTGGCCTGATAATCGGCCGCGATCTTCTGAAACGGCGGCACTTCGGGCGGATCGCCCCAAAACGCAAAGACGAGATTGGTGTCGGCGAAAGCCGGCGTAGCAAGGCTGAGGGCAAGCGCCAGAGACGCAAACCAGAGCTTCTTCATGATAGTCTCCCTTGTCCGTTCATTGGTCCCAAAAGTCACGAAAGCAGAAGCGGCGCACAGCCGCAGGCCGGCTTCAACACACCGGCAATGCGCGCCGTAAAACTTGCAAGCTCCGCAGCTGTGGGCACGGCGCCACTGCCCGTGCCGGTGGTCGAAAGCGAGCCGCAAGCCACAGCAAGCCGAACGCATTCGGCAAAGCCGCTCCCCCACACCGTTCCGGCCAGAAAGCCCGCGTTGAAAGCATCGCCGGCTCCAACCGTGTCGATAACGTCGACGACCGGCGCCGGCGCATCAACGCGCTTGCCGTGATCGATAGCGACTGCTCCAGATGCGCCGCGTTTGATGATCACGGTCGGGGTAATCGCCGCCAGTTCCTCGATTGCCGCACTGATGTCGGCCTTGCCGGTCAGCGCCAACGCCTCTGCTTCGTTCGGCGAAAACACATCGAGCAGCCCGATGAACTGCCGCACGCCGGGAGTGTTGAGATCGAAATCTCCGTGGCGGCAGTCGCCAAAGATGCTGATGCCGCGAGCCTTGGTGGCAAGCAGGAACTCGAGCCACTCCGCATCGAAGCGGAACGTCTGCAGCAGCCACTTAGGCTTGAGCCGGTCGAGCAGACGCGGATCGGGCGGTGTCACCTCGGTCTCGCTGAAACTGATGAACCCCCGCTCGCCGCGATGCGAAAATGCCGCCGACACCCGCTGCGCCGGAACATTGAGCCGATGGAACGCCCGCGAGTCGATGCCGTCCCGCTCGGCCTCGGCAAGTACGATGCGGCTGAAGACGTCGGTGCCGAAATCCGCCGCCCAGGCACTCGCGACGCCAAGCCGCGCCAGGGCCAGCGCCGAGGTGTAGCAACCGCCGGGCCGCATGGTGAGGCCATCGGCGAAAAACTCGGCGCCCGGCTTGGGCACGTCGCTGAGGCCGGAAAAAATCAGATCGCAAAAATATTCGCCGACGACGAGGACATCGCAGGAGCCTTTACCTGTCGCCGTCATGCCCACTCTCCGACATAACGGGCGTGCGCCTTGAGATAATTCTCTACCAAAGGCTCGGCTCGCGAATAGGAAAGCACCAGCGGATGCGCCACCAGCGCCTCCACCGCCAGCGCCCGGCTGCGTTCACGAACCGCCTCGACCGTCAGGCGCTCATAGTGCTTGACGCTCTGTACGAGATAAGCCTGCGCCTCGGGCATCGCTCCCACTGTGAGGGGATGTATGCCGTATTTGTCGACCCGACAGCTCACCTCGACCACGTCCCCGTCGCGCAGCCCCGCAATAGCGCCGCGATTAGGCACGTTGAGGCCAGTCCGGATCGGCGCGCCGCCACCCAGTGCCTCGATCAGCGACAACGCAACGCCGGCGTAACCCTCGCCATCGTGGTCGTCGGTTGCCGCTTCTGCTGTCTCGTCGTCCGCGTGCCGCATGTAACTCGCGCTCCGCCGGTGCTCATAGGCAAAGTAGGCATCGAGAGCCGCGGCCGGGTTTCGCGCAATGTCGATCGAGGAAAGCTCAGACCAGAGCTTGCCGTTAAGGCCTTTGATTTCCTCGCCGCGCGTCTTTCCGGCAAGCAGCTCGGCCACGGCCCGATCGGCATAGTAGTAATAGTAGAGGTACTCGTTGAGCCACAGCCCGTGCCGGCGGACAACTTCCGGCTCGAAGACCCGGAGCGCGGTTGCCGACAGAAAGTGATCGTCAGCCAGTGCCTCAGGTAGCCGATCCTCGCCATCAACCTTGGCATGGCGCGTGAATGATAGGTGGTTAAGGCCAAAGACGTCAGCCTCGACCTTCCGCTCATCAATACCTAGCCATTTGGAAATCGCGTTCTGTGCTCCATTGGCGCTGTCGCAGATGCCGACGCAGCGGTCGATCCCTGCATCCGAAAGCGCCTGCGTCACGAGGCCGGCCGGGTTGGTGAAATTGAACAGCCACGCCTTGGGGCTGATCTTCCGCAGCAAGCGGGCATAGTCGAGGATCACCGGAATGCTGCGCAGCGCCATGGCGAAACCACCGGCACCGGTCGTCTCCTGGCCAAGGACGTTTTGGGCTAGCGCTATACGCTCATCCGCAATCCGCCCCTCAATGCCACCCGGGCGGACCGTGGTGACGACGAAATCAGCCCCGATAAATGCCTCCGTGGCGTCTGTGGTCAGCGAGATATTCACCAACCCGCCGGCCCGCCGGCTGAGCTCCTGGCACAGCGCACCAATCCGCTCGAGCTGTTCACCAGCGACGTCCATCAGGCTGATTTCGGTGAGGCCGATGCGATCGGCACGACGCAACGCCGACTGCACGAACAGCGGCGCACGCACCCCTCCTCCGCCCACCAGCGCCAGCTTCATCGGTTCCCCCGCCGCATTCCTTGCTTACTGGTTATATCCAGTTATGATAGCACTACAAACAAGATCTTATGCCTTGACCTTGCCACCAGCCAAACAAACGCGCGATGGAAGGCGAAGGCCTGACGGACGAAGGCGTGACGCGGTAGAGCCATGGCAACCAGACTTGTAAGCCGCGACGATCCGCAACCGCTCTACAAGCAGCTCAAATTACGTCTCCTCGAAGATCTCGCCGCGTCCGATCAGACCGAGTCGGTAAAGCTCGCCTCCGAGCGTGAACTCGTGGCGGCTTACGGCGTCAGCCGCATCACCGTGCGGCAGGCGATGAACGAACTCGTGCATGAGGGGTTCGTCCGCAGCCAGCCGGGCAAGGGTTTTTACGCCACCGGCCGCCGCGAGACACAGGCCTTCGAACTCGAACTGCTGCGCAGCTTCACCACGACCGCGATGGAGCATGGCATGACACCTGGGAGCAGGTTGCTTCACATTCGCTCGGAACCTGCTTCCGCGCAGGTTGCGACATCGCTGCAGATGAAGCCGGGCGCGGCCGTTGTGGCGCTGCGCCGTCTGCGCCTCCTCGACGAGCGCCCTGTGGCCATCACGGAGGACTGGATCGACGCCGGCAAGGCGCCCGAGATTACGTCGCTCGACTGGGAGAGCAGCAACCGCTCGCTCTACGACACCTTGCGCAACCGCTATGGGCTGATGCCCGCGCGCGGCGAGACCGTCCTCTCGTCGCGTCTGGCGATACCCGAAGAATGCGAGCTGCTGCAGCTCACCGCTCCAGCGGCGGTGCTCACCGTGGAACAGGTCGCCTATGATCGGAACGGCGTCTCGATCAATATGACGCTGTCGGTACAGCATCCGACGCGCTATCCGCTGCGCCTCGAACAAGGCGCCGGCCGCCCCTAGCGGCGCCCGCAGAGGGACCGCACCCAACATGGGCGCCACTCTTCCAATAGGACTAAAACATTGACTTTATTGCGAGATGGTGGGTGTAACAGGGATTGAACCTGTGACCCCTACCATGTCAAGGTAGTGCTCTCCCGCTGAGCTATACACCCATCTCGTCGATCACGGCGCTAGCCGTTGGCGCGCGATAGACCATAGAACCCCCGGCACGGTCAAGGGTCAAGCGCGGTGTCTGAACGCCGGAAAACCTCAGGCCGCCAGTAGCCGCTCGACCTCGTTGACAAGGTCCTTCAAATGGAACGGCTTGCTGAGCACCGAGGCATCCTTGGGCGCGTCGCTGTCGGGGTTGAGGGCGACGGCTGCAAAGCCGGTGATGAACATCACTTTGAGGTCCGGATCGAGTTCGGTGGCCCGGCGAGCGAGTTCGATACCGTCCATCTCCGGCATCACGATGTCGGAGAGGAGCAACGCGAACGGCTCCTCGCGCAGCCTTTCATAGGCCGACTTGCCGTTGTCGAACGAGATCACCTCGTAGCCCGCGTTCTTCAACGCCCGCGTCAGGAACTGGCGCATATCGTTGTCGTCTTCCGCGAGCAGTATTCGCTTCATGATGGTCCTCGTCCGGCTTGGCGATTCGCCGCACCCTAATACGGCATGTTTAATGCAAGTTTTCGCCTTCGCAACTTTTCGCGATTGGCGTGGGCGAAAAACATCGGCGATGGACATTCCCCGGCGGCAGAGGCAGAGTGATTTCAATATCAGGCCACTCCGGCATCGACGCAAAAGCGCCTTCGGAGTTTTGGAGGAGCAAGGGTGCAGTCCGACTATAGGGACAAGCCGGCGTTCGAGACGATCCGCCCCCGCCGATTGACGGCGCCGCTGGTGTTCAACTCTGCCCACTCGGGTCGCGACTACCCCGAGCGCTTCCTTAACATGACCCGGCTCGACCATCTGTCGATTCGTCAGTCCGAGGATACGTGGGTCGATGAACTGTTTGCCCGCGCCCCGCACCTCGGCGCACCGCTCCTCAGGGCACACTTCCCCCGCGCTTATCTCGATATCAACCGCGAGCCCTGGGAACTCGATCCCGGCATGTTCGTCGAGCCGCTTTCCGAGCGCTGCAACACCACAAGCCCTCGCGTTGCCGCGGGCCTTGGAACCCTGGCCCGGGTCGTCGCCGAGAACAAACCGATCTACCGCGAGCGGCTCTCGGTCGACGACGCCCGCATGCGCATCGAGGGCATCTACCAGCCCTATCACGCCACGCTACAGAACCTGCTGGGCGAGGCGCTCTCAACTTTCGGCGTTGCTGTCCTTATCGACTGTCATTCGATGCCGCGGCTGACGCGGACTGGTGATCGGCCCGCTCCGGATGTCGTGCTTGGCGATCGCTATGGCACCGCCTGCGCATCAGCCGTCATCGATCTCGTCGAGACGGTGTTCACCGGCGCCGGGCTCAAGGTGGCACGGAACCGGCCCTATGCCGGCGGCTTCTGCACGCGCACCTATGGCCGCCCGCTGCACGGCATTCACGCGGTGCAGATCGAAATCAGCCGGCATCTTTATATGAACGAGGCGACGTTGGCGAAGAGCGACAGCTTTGAAGCCATGCACGAGCTCGCTGACCGGCTGATCTTCGCCCTGCTGGGCCTAGATTTCTCCGCTCTCGCGCATGCCGCGGCACCTACCGAAAAAGCAGCCGCTGAATAAGCAGCAACTATCCCGGCACCACTGCAACAATTTTTATGTATTATTCGCCGCCCGGACAAAGAACGGGCCGCCTAAGCGGCCCGAGTCAAGGGAGGAAACGATGGCGGCAAGCGGTTTCGACCATGAAGAACCGGACGAAATCACGAACCGTCAACCCATCATGCAATTTTGGTGTGAACCGATTTGCAGAGTCGGGCAAGCGTTGCGCTGCCTATGCACCGTTAACTTGCCGCAGCTTGTTGCAAAAATGAATCACAACCGTAACGCTATTGTCACGGTCATGGCGTCGTCGTCGGGCTACACATTTGTTATTGAACGATAAACCACCAGCCGACAGGAACCTGATGTCACAGCTATTGGGCGGGCTCGATCCCGAGCTAATTGGCGCCACCCTGCTCGAAGCCGCCGCCGCTGCGGCGAAAGAGACGCTGCCACGCTTCCGCACGCGTCTGGCCGTCGACAACAAATACGTCGTCGGCTTCGATCCGGTGACCGATGGCGACCGAGAGGCCGAGCGCGCTATTCGCGAAGTGATCTCCGCGAGCTTCCCCGGCCACGCCATCGTCGGCGAAGAGATGGCCGACAAGGCCGCCGACAGCCCCTTCGAATGGATCGTCGACCCGATCGACGGCACCCGCGCCTTCATCTCTGGTGCCCCCGTCTGGGGCACGCTGATCGGCTTCCGCGTCAATGGCAAGACGGTCGCGGGGTTGATGGCCCAGCCCTTCACCGGCGAGATCTATCTCGGCCTCCCCGGCGGTTCGCGCTATCGGCGCGGCGCGGAAGATCTGCCGATCCGCACCAGCGGTGTGACCGACCTTGCCGCGGCCAAGGCCTCTGCCACCTCGCCCGACATCTTCGAGCTCTCCGGCACAACCCGGCAGTGGAACGCGTTGCGCTCGGCGGTGCTGCAGGCCCGCTATGGGCTCGACTGTTACGCCTACTGCCTGCTTGCGGCGGGACACATCGATCTCGTCTGCGAAGGCGGGCTCAAGAACGTCGATATCGCCCCGTTGATTCCGGTGATCGAGAACGCCGGCGGCGTCGTGACGAGTTGGGATGGCGGCACCGCCGAACAGGGCGGCAACTGCATCGCCGCAGCGACGCCCGAGCTTCATGCCGCAGCGCTCAAGGTGCTGCAGCGCGCCTGAGCCGGACTAAGGCGACTGCTGGGTGATGAACGCGTCGAACGCGGCCAGCACCTGACCGCGGATGGTGTCCGCTTCCATGAACAGTTCATGGCGCGCCGCCGCGATAACGATGTGCCGTCCGGTCCGCATCCTGAGGCCGAGCTGCTCGATGGCCGGCGCCGAAACGACCTCGTCGCGCGCCGCGGCCAGCATGAGCACCGGCACCTTGAGCATCGTCGGAAAGGTGTCGCCCCCAGCAATCGCCATCGCGCGAAGCGCCGCGGCCGACCAGCGGATGGTTGGCGAACTGATGAAGAGGTCGGGCCGCTCCTTCACCACGTCGACCGAGCGCATATAGCGGGGGAGATCTGAGGTCAGGGGGTTGGCCGGAAACCGCGCCTGCGACGGCGGACGATCGGCAGCCCGGGCAATCGGCAACTTGCCGAGACCAGCAAAACTCAGCGCTTCGGTCACGCGCGCCATACCGGCCATGCTCAGCGGCTGGCCATCGAGCGACAGCATCGGCGCCGACAGAAAAATGCGGTCGAACATCATGCGGTCGCGTGCGCCGGTGAACAGGCACACGAGGCCACCCATCGAGTGGCCGACCAGGTAAAACGGCGGCGGACAATCAGGCAGCAGGATTTCGGCGTGAAAGCTCGTGAGATCGGTCCCGTAGTCGTCGAACGTTTCGACGAACCCCAGATGCGGATTGCGAATCAAACGGTCCGAGCCGCCCTGCCCGCGCCAGTCGAACGTCGCCACCTGAAAACCGCGCCGCTGGAAATCGGCGATGGTCTCAAAGTACTTCTCGATGAATTCGGTCCGCCCGTGGACGAGGCATATGGTGCCCTTGTGGACGCCCGACGTGCGTGGGAACAGCGCATAACGGAGGCGCACCTTGTCGCGCGTTTCGAACACGCCGACGCGCACACCCTGCGGCACCGGATTGGACGGCACGTTGACCAGCGATGGCTCAGCAGGGGCAACGGTGGCCATGAATGCTCCGCAAGATGACCCTCAAGCCATAAAGCATCGGCGCTCCAAGGGGGATAAGCTTTTTCGCCCGCCCCACAGTTGGACGACAACCCAAAGAGAAAAGCCAGCGTCCGGTTGGAGCGCTGGCTTCCCCTTGAAACGGCACCGTGCGGGGGGCGGGTGACGGCACCACTTCGTTTGTGCATCCGTTGACGCGATCAGACGTTCTGCACAGTCCTTTTCTATAAGGGCCGTCCTGAACTCATCCCGAGCCAGGCATTCATCTGCCATTCATCGCGCGGACGGGGGCTTGAAGGCGCTTCCCCTGCACCTACTTAAAGGCGTCCGCCGGATGATCCGGGGACCGGCCTCCAGATTGACTTGCTTGCCCGTTCGGGGAGCAGCCAACGGAAACGCCGCATCACACGTTGCTTCACGGAGAATGTGACATGCAGACTGTCGATTTCACCCCCTTTTACCGTTCCACCGTCGGTTTCGACCGGCTGTTCTCGCGCCTCGACGGCATCGTCGGGCAGGAGCCCAAGACCTATCCGCCCTACAACATCGAGAAGGTCGGCGATAACGCCTATCGCGTCTCGATCGCGGTAGCCGGCTTTGGCACCGACGAGATCGCCATCGAAGCGAAGGAGAACGGCCTCACCGTCAAGGGCGCCAAGGCCCCCGAGCCCGAGGACAAGGCCCGCGAGTTCCTCCATCGCGGCATTGCCGAGCGCGCTTTCGAGCTGCGCTTCCAGCTTGCCGAATATGTCGAGGTCGCTGGCGCCAAACTCGAGAATGGCCTGCTCCATATCGAGCTGAAGCGCGAAGTCCCCGAGAGCAAGAAGGCCCGGACGATCGCGATCAACGGCGCTCCCAAGACCATCGAGGACAAGACCGTCGTCAACTAAGACCAAGCATGGCGGCTCGCCGCCGGGCATTTGGTAACACGGGCGTGAGGAGCAATCCTCGCGCCCTTTTCATATGCACCGCCGGCTGCGCATTGCCCTATTCGCCGCCATTGGATAGGTACCTCCGCCGACCAACGGAGATCGCCGATGCCCGCAATGACCACCGCCAACATCTCCGTCTGGCGCACGCTGCCGACGTCGCGGTTCCTGCTTGGCGCGCCGCACTATCCTGAACATGTCGATGAAAGCTACTGGCAGCGCGATGCCGAGCGGATGGCGGCTGCCGGCTTCAACACGACGCGGCTGGGTGAGTTCGCCTGGCACATTTTCGAGCCCGAGGAAGGCCGCTTCGATTTCGATCTGTTCGACCGCGCCATCGCAGTGCTGGCCGCCGCGGGCATCGACACCATCATGTGCACGCCGACGGCAACCCCGCCACGCTGGCTGACCGCCAAATACCCCGAAGTGCTGCGCACCAATGCGCACGGCGAAACGATGCGCCATGGCACGCGGCAGCAGGCCGATACGACGAGCCCCGTCTATCGCGAACACAGTCGCCGCATCACCACGGCGATGGCGGCGCATTATCGCGATACCAAAGGCATCATCGGCTGGCAGACCGACAACGAGCTCAACACCTCGACCTCGGACGCCTACGGCGCCGCCGCGCTGAAGGAGTTCCAGGCGTGGCTCGCCGGCCGCTACAGCAGCATCGACAAGCTGAACTTCGCCTGGGGCGGCGATTTCTGGGCCACCAAATACGACAGTTTTGGGCAGGTGGTTTTTCCGGTCGATTTGACGCCGTCCTATCCGAGCCCCGGCCACGTGCAGGACTATCACCGCTTCCTCGCCTTTGCGACGGCGCGCTTCCAGCACGACCAGGTCGAAATTCTGCGTGCCGCGAACCCGAATTGGTTCATCACCCACAATCTCGGCAATCTCCGCGACATCGATTTTCGCGGAGAATTCTCGGCCGATCTCGATTTCCTCGGCTTCGATTTTTATCCGCTGCTCAACGATGAATTTCAGCGGCTCGGCAGCCCGCAGCTTGGCCACGCTCTACACGCCGATATGGCACGCGGCCTGACCGGCAATTTCATCGTCCCCGAGCAGCAGTCCGGCTTCGGCAGCCAGCCCGGTTTCCACACCATGACGCCCGAGCCCGGCGAGATGCGCCGCATGGCGATGTCCTCGGTCGCCCGCGGCGCCGATGGGCTGATGTTCTTCCGCTGGCGGCCCGCTCACTTCGGCGCAGAAATCTACTGGATGGGCATCATCGATCACGACGATGTGCCACGCCGCCGCTACGACGAGGCGAAGCGCTTCGCCACCGAAATCGCCGCGATCAAGGACAAGATCCTCGGCACCCATGTCAGGATCGATGTCGGCATCGCCCACGCCGATTTCGACAACCAGGAGGCGCACAAGACCTATTCGCTCGGCCTGCCAAGCCCCGAGCAGGAGGTGCTCCACCTCTATCGCTACTGCTACGAGAACGGCATCGCCTGCGGCTTCCTCCACCCGGAAGACGACCTCACCCCACTCAAAGCTTACTACGTGCCGCATTGGGTGATGTGGCAGGACGCCTGGACCGCTCACCTTGAGGCGTTTGCCAAGGCCGGTGGCACCGTCATTTTTGGCGCCCGCACCGGCAGCCGCGACACCAACAACCACGTTATTCGCGAGACGCAGCCGGGCCGCTCGATCTCGGCGCTCGCCGGGGTGACCGTGGAAGACTTCGGCCTCCTCGCCGCACCCGGCGCCTCCGGGCTGTTCAATCCCCCCGCTCGCGGCGAGGCCGAGTCGGCGCGCCGCAAATATCACTTCACCCTTGGCAACAAGCAGGTCGAGGCTGGCCACTGGTGGGAACAGGTCATCCCGGCGAACGGCACCGATGTGCTGGCCTGCTGGTCAGACCGCTTCCTCGATGGCGAGGCAGCGATCACCTCGCGGCAGGTCGGAGCCGGCCGCGTCATCTATATGGGCACTTACCTCACCCGCGAACTGACGGAGAATTTCTTCGCCGAGGTTTTCGCCAGCGCCCGCATCGAACCGCTGCTTCCCGATCTGCCCGCCGGCGTCGAAGTGACGATGCGCGAGAACGCGTCTCGCCACCTGCTGTTCATCCAGAACACCAATGCCGAGCCGGTTTCCGTGGCAGGTATCCCGGCGGGTCGCGATCTCCTGCGCGGCGCGTCGGTTGCTGGCACGCTGGCGCTCCAGAGCTACGGCTGTGCGGTGATTGAAGTCGGGGCGACCTGACCGAGAGCCTCGTCCCAGCGTAGTCAGTTGCGCCCCTCCGGTTGCGCCAAGTGCCGCGCGATCGCCTCGGCCGCCAACCCGGCGTCCTGCGCAATGTTGTAGACGGCGCCTCTGGCATCGTAGTTCTGGCCAACGAAGAACAGGTCGGGATGGTCGGCGCTTGCTACCCGGCCGTCCCGCAGCGCGAGCCCCTTGGCATCACGCCGAACCAACCCGCCGAGAGGCGCCAGCGCGGCGGCGAATCCCGTGGCAAGAACAATCGCGTCGTAGGCGCCTGCCGTCCCGTCGCTGAACACCGCGCCATCTTCCGTCAACCGGGCAACGCCTGGCCGGACGCGGACTTTCCCGGCGTTGATCGCATCGACCAGATGGAAGCCGATGAGCGGAATCACGTCGAGCGGACGGCCATTGCCCGGCGGCAACGGAGAGGGTCCTCGACGCCATTCGTCGATCTGCCGTACCGCCCCGGTTATCGCGTCCTGCACAGGCCGCGGAAATTTCAACACGATGTTAGAGAGATACTGGATCGGTATCCCGGCCAGCGTCAGCGGCACCACATTCGCCCCGGACCGGACTGCCACATCGACGGCACGCCCCGACGCGGCCAGCTCGCTGGCGATTTCGCCGCCCGAATTGCCGACGCCAACGACAAGCACATTCTTGCCGGGAGCATCGGTCGGACGATGATACTCGGCTGAATGCAGCAGCGTGCCCCTGTAAACGTCGCGCCCTTCGAATGCCGGAACGATCGGGCATGAGACGATTCCCGTCGCCATCACCAGCACCTTCGCTTCGACCTCACCGCCACTTGTCGCAAGCACCCAATGCCTGCCACGGCGTCCCGCGCCGGATACATCGACGCCGGTGCGGACGGGCAGTTCGAACCGCCGCGCATAGTCGCGAAGATAGCGCAGGAACGCCTCGCGCGGCGGGAACAGCGGCACCGAGCGAGGTATCCGCATGCCGGGCAGCTGCGACATATGGCGGCCGGTATGCAGCACCAGCGAGTCGTAAAGGGTCGCCCACGTCGTCCCTACTTCGCTGCCCCGCTCGAGCACCGCGTGACCGATGCCATGGCGCTTGAGCTCATAGGAGGTGGCAAGCCCAGCCGGCCCCGCGCCCACGACCACCACGTCCAACATCGCCTGCCTCTCTCCCCCGCCACCACTTTCATCCATCGCGACGCAACTCCTTGCAGGACGGAACCGGCGAACCTCGTTATGAATTTAGCATCGGGCCGGGCGCTCGTCCGGTCCAACAGCGTCATGCATCCCTCGCGGAAGGAAACCAAATGGCCAAGGCCCCTGCTTCTACGTCGAAGACCTCCGTCAATCTCGCCTCCAATACCAAGAAGGCGATGATCGACCTCTGCAATGCACGGCTCGCCGACAGCCTCGACCTGTCGCTGCTGACCAAGCAGGCGCACTGGAACATCAAGGGCCCGACCTTCATCGCCGTCCATGAACTGCTCGACAGCCTGCGTGCGGAACTCGATATCCACACCGACACCATCGCCGAGCGCGTCGCCCAGCTCGACGGTATTGCGTTGGGCACCGTGCAGACGGTGGCGCGCGACACGACCCTGCCGGCCTACCCGACCGACATCCGCAAGATCCCCGATCATCTCGCTGCCCTCGTCGCGCGCTACGGCCAGGCCGCCACCGACGCCCGCAAGGCCATTGATACCGCCGACGAAGCCGGCGACGTCGACACGTCCGACATCTTCACCGCCTATTCCCGCGCTCTCGACAAGGCGCTGTGGTTTTTGAAGTCGCACCTCGAATAGCCGCTTGGCCTAATCGCCATTTCTAAAGGGCGTGCCTCGTCCGAGCGCACGCCCTTTCTAATTGACATGCTCTTTCCCCTTCTGTATTCAACAATCATGTTAATCAACACATATGTTGAATATGGAAACCGACCCTCTCACCACCACCCTCTCCGCCCTCGCCGACCCAACCCGCCGGGCCTTGCTGGCGCGACTGTCGGAAGGCGAGGCAACCGTCAATGAACTGGCCGATCCCTTCGACATCAGCCTCCAGGCCATTTCGCGCCATTTGAAGGTGCTGGAATCCGCCGGACTCATCACCCGGGGTAAGGAAGCGCAATGGCGCCCCTGCCGGCTCGAGGCCGCCCCGCTAAAACTCGTCGACTCCTACCTCGACCGCTATCGGCGCTTCTGGGACGGCAGCTTTGACAAGATGGACGCCTACCTCAATCAACTGACCAAGGGAGATGGCAATGGCAACGCCAACTGACGCCCTAAAACTCCGCGACGACGAGCTGCTCATCACCCGTACCTTCAACGCGCCGCTCGCCCTCGTCTGGCGCATGTGGGAAAACGAGGACCATATGCGCCGCTGGTGGGGTCCGGAGGGTTTTAGCATTCTCAGCCTGACCTCGGATTTCCGTCCCGGCGGCGCCTGGCGCTGCCGCATGACCTCCGATGCCTATGGCGAAGGCCGATCGGGCGGCACCTACAGCGAAATCGAAAAAGAGAGACGCATCGTCTTCAGCTTCGCCTGGGACGAAGATTTGGGCGACCCAACCCTCACCACGGTGACGGTGACCTTCGAAGAACGGGGCGGCAAAACCATCCAGCATTTCCATCAGACGCCGTTCACCACGCCCGAATATCGAGACGGTCACGTCGCCGGCTGGAACTCGCTGTTCAACAAAGAAGAGGCCTACGCCGAACGGCTGGCCCGAGGAGAAACCCCATGATGCTCGAAAACAAGATTGCCGTGGTCTATGGCGCCGGCGGCCATATCGGCGGCGCGGTTGCCAAAGCCCTCGCGGCGGATGGCGCAAAAGTTTTCCTCACCGGCCGGACGCTCGACAAAGTCGAGAAGGTGGCCGCCGAGATCGGAGCCGCCGGCGGTGTGGCGGAGGCGGCTCAGGTCGACGCCCTCAATAATGAAGCGATCGAGCAGCACCTGACCGATGTCGTCAAAAAGGCAGGCCGGATCGACATTAGCTTCAACGCCATCAGCATCCGGGGCGACCTGCAGGGCACGCCGCTCCACAAAATGAAGTACGATGACTTCATCACGCCCATCAGTGTCGGCTCGAGTGCGCACTTCCTGACGGCCACGGCGGCCGCCCGCCACATGATCGAGGCGCATAGCGGCGTCATCCTGACGCTGTCATCCTCGGCCCCGGGCCTCTCCGGCCGCGACCGCATGTTCCACAAGCCAGGCGGCTTCGGCGTCGCCTGTGCTGCGATCGAGGAATTCTCCCGCACCCTCGCGGGCGAACTCGGGCCGCTCGGCGTCCGCGTCGTCTGCCTGAGGTCGGATGCCGTCTCCGAAGTCTGGCCGATCGAGCACGAGAAGGAGTGGGCGCCGGCCAAGGCGTATATGGACGCCAGCACGGTCCTCGGCCGCCTGCCGAAACTGGCCGAGATCGCCGGCGCCGCCGTCTTCGCCGCCTCCGACCGCGCCAGCGCCATGACCGGCACCCTCCTCAACCTGACCTGTGGCTCGATCATGGACGCGAACTAGGCTGCGTCGATAGTCTCGGCACGGCCTTAAGCTGCCCCTCGGTCATCTGCGGCAAAAAAGTGGCGGGACGGCGCTTGCCCCGTCATTAAAAACCTGTCATTGTCACCATATAGGACAGCAATGTTGTCCATTAGTGCGACCGCAGAGTTGCACGAGAAGCGGCCCTCCCGTCTCCCGGGGCTGGGTTGCACGCCGGTCCGGCTGGCCCGCTCATCGAGAGCGGAAACGGAGAGGCGGGGCGCGGAGCCCGAACTGGTGGCCATTTGGATGCAGAGCCACCGCAAAATAGGATAGGATAGGCCGCGTGGCCCGAGCCGTACTTGTACGACCCGAGCTGACTGCCTGCCCGCCGAAAGGAAGTGAAACCCGGCCAGAGCTTCTGGCCTGAAGTTTGTTCAAGGGGAGACGGAGGTCCGTCTTCGTTCGGGCAGACGACAACAGACAACGCGAAGGAAATGCGATCATGACAGACCAGCGGAACGGACTTCTCCCCGTCACCACCGGAACTGCTGCTCGCAAAACCGATGCGTTTCAGGCCCCGGTAAAAGCCGGCCTGTTCGATCCAGCCCGCGAGCACGATGCGTGCGGCGTCGGCTTCATCGTCAACCTCCGCAACGTCAAGTCGCAGCGCATCGTCCAGAACGGCTTGCGCATCCTCGAGAACCTCGAGCATCGTGGCGCCGTCGGCGCCGATCCGCTGATGGGCGACGGCGCCGGCATGCTGGTACAGATTCCGCACCGCTTCTTCGTCAAGGAAGGTCAGCGGCTCGGCTTCTCCGTGCCCGCGCCCGGCCAGTATGCCGTCGGCTTCATCTTCATGCCGCAGGAAGCCGAGCTTCGCAGCAAGATGGAGCAGGTGGTCAACCGCGTCATTGAGGACGAGGGCCAGATCGTGCTCGGCTGGCGCGATGTGCCGTATGACAATTCCTCTTTGTCGAAGGCTCCCGAGATCGTCATGACCGAGCCCTGCCACCGGCAGGTGATCATCGGGCGCGGTCACGGCGTTGCCGATGAGGACGCCTTCGAGCGCAAGCTCTACATCATTCGCAAGGTCTGTTCCTCGAAGATCTATTCGGCCTTCGAGGGCAAGCCCAACGACTTCTATATCGTGTCGATGAGCTGCCGGACGCTGGTCTATAAGGGCATGTTCCTGGCTGCCCAGCTCGGCGCTTACTATCAGGACCTGCACGACCCGACGTTCGAGTCGGCCCTCGCCCTCGTCCACCAGCGCTTTTCGACCAACACCTTCCCGTCGTGGCGGCTGGCGCACCCCTACCGGTTCGTCTGCCACAACGGCGAAATCAACACCGTGCGCGGCAACGTCAACTGGATGGCGGCACGTCAGGCTTCCGTATCGTCGCCCCTGTTCGGCGCCGATATCCAGAAGCTCTGGCCGATCAGCTATGAGGGCCAGTCCGACACGGCCTGCTTCGATAACGCGCTCGAATTCCTGCTTCGTGGCGGCTACTCGCTGCCGCATGCCGCGATGATGCTGATCCCCGAGGCGTGGGCCGGCAATCCGCTGATGGATGAAAACCGGCGCGCCTTCTACGAGTACCATGCGGCGCTGATGGAGCCCTGGGACGGACCGGCGGCCATGTGCTTCTCGGATGGCCAATACATTGGCGCGACGCTCGACCGGAACGGCCTGAGGCCCGCTCGTTACTTCGCAACCGATGACGACGAAGTCATCATGGCCTCGGAGGCCGGCGTTTTACCGGTCGACGAGAGCAAGGTCGTGCGCAAGTGGCGGCTACAGCCGGGCAAGATGCTGCTCATCGACCTGAAGCAGGGCCGCATCGTCTCCGACGAGGAGATCAAGGCTGAGCTCTCGAACGCCCTGCCCTATAAGAAGTGGCTGGCGCAGACGCAGATCGTCCTCGAGGATCTGCCGCCGGTTGCCTCGCAGGCACCGGCGAGCGACGTGCCGCTGCTCGATCGCCAGCAGGCCTTTGGCTATACGCAGGAAGACTTGAAGCTCCTGCTGACCCCGATGGCGACGACCGGGCAGGAAGCCGTGGGCTCGATGGGCACGGATACGCCGATCTCGGCGCTTTCCGACAAGTCCAAGCTCCTCTACACCTATTTCAAGCAGAACTTTGCGCAGGTCACCAACCCGCCGATCGACTCGATCCGCGAGGAACTGGTGATGAGCCTCGTGAGCTTCATCGGCCCGCGGCCCAACATTCTGGACCTCAAGGGCCAGGGCAAGCGCAAGCGCCTCGAGGTCCGCCAGCCGATCCTCACCAACGAGGATCTCGAGAAGATCCGGGCCATCGGCGCGATGGACGACAACCCGTTCCACTCGAAGACGCTCGATATCACCTACAGGATCGAGCAGGGCGCCGAAGGCATGGCGGCGGCATTGGAGCAGCTTTTCTCCGACGCCGAGATCGCCGTCCACGCCGGCATCAACATCATCATCCTGTCGGACCGCATGATGGGGCCGGATCGTGTGGCGATTCCGGCGCTGCTGGCGACGGCGGGCGTCCACCACCACCTGATCCGCAAAGGTCTGAGGACCTCGGTCGGCCTCGTTGTCGAAACCGGCGACGCGCGTGAAATCCACCATTTCTGCGCGCTCGCCGGCTATGGCGCCGAAGCCATCAACCCCTATCTCGCCTTCGAGACGCTGCTCGCCATGAAGCCCGATCTGCCGGGCGAAGTGGATGAGCACGAGATTGTCCACCGCTACATCAAGGCCATTGGCAAGGGTATCCTCAAGGTCACGGCCAAGATGGGCATCTCGACCTATCAGTCCTATTGCGGCGCCCAGATATTCGACGCCGTGGGCCTGACGAGCGATTTCGTCGATACCTATTTCACCGGCACCGCCACCACCATCGAAGGCGCTGGCCTCGCCGAAATCGCCGCCGAAACCGTGAAGCGCCATACCGACGCCTTCGGCAATTCGCCGGTGCTCGACGATGTGCTCGATATCGGTGGCGACTACGCGGTGCGGCTGCGCGGCGAAGCCCACGTCTGGCGCTCCGAAACCGTATCTGCCCTCCAGCATGCCGTGCGTGGCAACGCTCAGGACCGTTACCGCGAGTTCTCGAAGCTGGTGAACGAGGTCGAGGACAAGTACCTCACCATCCGCTCGCTGTTCCGCCTCAAGGGCGCGGACGAGGACGGCCGCACGCCGGTCCCGCTCGAGGAAGTCGAATCCGCCAAGGATATCGTCAAGCGTTTCTCGACCGGCGCGATGAGCTACGGCTCGATTTCGCGCGAGGCGCATACGACACTTGCCATTGCCATGAACCGGATCGGCGGCAAGTCGAACACTGGCGAAGGCGGCGAGGAAGTCGATCGCTTCACGCCGTTGCCCAACGGCGATTCCATGCGCTCGGCCATCAAGCAGGTGGCGTCTGGCCGGTTCGGCGTGACGGCGGAGTATCTCGTCAACTCCGACATGATGCAGATCAAGATGGCGCAGGGAGCCAAGCCCGGTGAGGGCGGCCAGCTCCCCGGCCACAAGGTCGACGCGATCATCGCCAAGGTGCGCCACTCGACGCCGGGCGTCGGCCTGATTTCACCGCCGCCGCACCACGACATCTATTCGATCGAAGACCTGGCGCAGCTCATCTTCGACCTCAAGAACGTCAACCCGGCCGGCATGGTCTCGGTGAAGCTCGTCTCGGAAGTCGGCGTCGGCACGGTTGCCGCCGGCGTTTCCAAGGCGCGCGCCGATCACGTGACGATTTCCGGCTATGAAGGCGGGACGGGCGCGAGCCCGCTGACCTCGCTCAAGCACGCCGGCTCGCCATGGGAAATCGGTCTTGCCGAGACGCACCAGACGCTGGTTGCCAACAAGCTGCGCGGCCGTATTGCGGTGCAGGTCGATGGCGGTATCCGCACCGGCCGTGACGTGGTGATCGGCGCCCTGCTCGGCGCCGACGAATTCGGCATGGCCACCGCTCCGCTGATCGCGGCCGGTTGCGTGATGATGCGCAAGTGCCACCTCAACACCTGCCCGGTCGGCATCGCGACGCAGGACCCGGTGCTGCGTAAGCGCTTCACCGGCAAGCCCGAATACGTCATCAACTTCCTCTTCTTCGTCGCCGAGGAAGTCCGGGAGATCATGGCCTCGCTCGGCTACCGCAACTTCGATGAGATGGTTGGGCAGATGCAGATGCTCGACCAGACCAGGGCGATCGCGCACTGGAAGGCCAAGGGGCTCGATGTCTCCAAGCTCTTCCACAAGCCTGCCGCCCCCGAAGGCGTCGCCATCTATCACTCGGAAAGCCAGAACCATCCGATCGATAAGATTCTCGATCGCCGGCTGATCGAGGCGGCAAAGCCTGCGCTCGAAAGCGGCACGCCGGTGAAGATCACGGAAGTGATCCACAACACCGACCGTTCGGCCGGTGCGATGCTCTCCGGCATGGTGGCCAAGCGCTACGGCGCGCAGGGCCTGCCCGAGGACTCGATCGCCATCTCGCTCACCGGCACTGGCGGCCAGTCGTTCGGCGCCTGGCTGATGGCAGGCGTTTCGATCGACCTCGTCGGCGAGGCCAACGACTATGTCGGCAAGGGTATCTCCGGCGGCCGGCTGGTTGTGCGCCCGACCCCGGATGCGGCGATCACGCCGTCCGAGTCGATTATCATCGGCAACACCGCCCTCTACGGCGCGATCGCCGGCCAGTGCTACTTCCGTGGCGTCGCCGGCGAGCGCTTCGCCGTCCGCAACTCTGGTGCCATCGCGGTCGTCGAAGGCACGGGCGACCACGGCTGCGAGTACATGACGGGCGGTATCGTCGTCGTGCTCGGCAAGACCGGCCGGAACTTTGCGGCCGGCATGTCGGGCGGCATCGCCTACGTGCTCGACGAAGACGGTACGTTCGAAAGCCGCTGCAACATGGCGATGGTCGAGCTCGAGCCCGTCCCCGAAGAGGAAGCGATTTCGGCGCGCGACTACCACCACGCCGGCGACCTCGAAGGCCATGGCGAGGTCTCGATCATGGGCGACCTCTCGACCGGCGATGCCGAACGGCTGAAGGCCCTGATCGAGCGGCACAGGAATTTCACCAACTCCGACGTCGCCGCCAAAATCCTCGACAACTGGGGCGCCTATCTGCCCAAGTTCCGCAAGGTCATGCCCACCGACTACCGCAAGGCCCTCGCCGACATGGCCAAGGCCGAGCAGGAACAGCGGGTGGCAGCGGAATGAAGAAGCTCGGAACCGCGCTGTTAGCGGCGAGCCTCGCCGCTGTTGCGCTTGGCGTGGCACCCGTCGCCGCTCAGCAGGCCGGCGTTGTGATCAATTTTCACTTCGCCGATCAACAGGGGCAGACACATACGGTGGCGGAAACGTTTGCCACCAACCGGCCTGGAGAAATCGAACGGGCTTGTGTGGCAGACGTCAAGGAAGAACCGGTTGGATGGATCCGCGCCGAGGTTGCCAAGCACCCTGAACTGGCTGGGATGAAGTACGTCGGAGCCAATTGCGACCTCGACAAGTTCGGCGACATCAAGCCAGTGCAGCAGGGCTCTGCTCCGCGTGCCTACGCCAGAGCAGGCACTATCAGTCCTTCGGCTGGCAACTTTGCGCCAAAGCTGGATTCCGACCTAATCGATGGGGCGCCGAGGATAGTTATAGTGCGCTACGCAGCGCCTGGCGGCAAAATTGTGAAAGTAGCTCTTGGTTACAGCCAGGGCCGTACGCTCTTTCACGAGAGAAACTGTGCCGATGTCGTAAAGAACAACATCAAGGCAATCCTCAAAAACGTGAACTCGTCCTACGCACAGAATGTGCTTATCGGAAATAGATATTCATACGACATCAGAGAACTGAAATTTGTCGGAGCGGATTGCGTAGTTCCGCCCAAAGACTACGACGCGCTGACAGCTATGCTTAAGTAGGGGTGAGACATGGGCAAGATCACAATCGCCGCCGGACTGCTCCTTATCGCCCTGCTCGCAGCAACCCCGGTCGCCGCCAAAAGCACCGCAGATGTTTCCCCCCACGCGCCTGCGGTGGTCGAGGTAGCCTTCGTCGCAAAAGACACTGCTGAGCCTGCCGTAGTCCTGATGACCTTCCGGTTCATCACCGGCGCGGTTAAGACCTATCGAGTGAGCCCCCGCAAGGACGTTCAGCCGCTTGACATGCAGAACTGCCCAGCAAGACTCAACGGATTATTGCCGGGCTTCACACGCGCGGTGACCTTCTACTCTGGTGGCACCCTGCTCAGCGCCACGTGCGCACCAATGAATATCGCCAGGAAGTAATCAGGATACGGTCATGGGCAAGATCACAGGTTTTCTCGAGCTCGACCGCGAGGACCGGCATTATGAGCCGGCCGCCGATCGGCTGCAGAATTATAAGGAATTCATCATTCCGCTCGGCGACGAAGGCACGCGCAAGCAGGCCTCGCGCTGCATGGATTGCGGAGTGCCCTATTGCCACACCGGCTGCCCGGTCAACAACCAGATCCCCGATTGGAACGACCTCGTCTATCGCGGCGACTGGCTGAAGGCGCTGAAGAACCTACATTCGACTAACAACTTTCCGGAATTCACCGGCCGCATCTGCCCCGCCCCGTGCGAGGCAGCGTGCACGCTGAACATTCCGGATACGCCGGTGACCATCAAGACGATCGAATGCGCTATCGTCGACAAGGGGTGGGAGCAAGGCTGGATCAAGCCGCAGATCAACCCGGAAAAGACCGGCAAGAAGGTCGCGGTGATCGGCTCGGGTCCGTCCGGCATGGCTTGCGCTCAGCAGCTCGCCCGCGCCGGACACGACGTCCACCTCTACGAGAAGAACGGCAAGGCCGGCGGCCTCCTCCGCTATGGCATTCCCGACTTCAAGATGGAAAAGCACCACGTCGACCGCCGCGTGACGCAGATGGAAGCGGAAGGCGTGAGCTTCCACTACAACGTCCATGTCGGTCTCGAACTTTCAGTCGACGACCTGACCCGCGACTATGACGCGGTGGTTCTTGCCGGCGGTGCGGAAAAGCCGCGCGACCTCGCCATCGAGGGCCGCGAGCTCGATGGCATCCACTTCGCCATGCAGTTTTTGCCGCAGCAGAACCGGCGCAATTCCGATGAGCCGATCGGCAACGTTGCGCCCATCACTGCGGACGGCAAGCATGTGGTGGTGATCGGTGGCGGCGATACGGGTTCGGATTGCATTGGCACCTCCAACCGGCAGGGCGCCCTTTCGGTCACCCAGATCGAAATCATGCCCGCCCCGCCCGAGAAGGAAAACAAGGAGCTGACCTGGCCGAACTGGCCGCTCAAGATGCGCACGTCTTCCTCACAGGAAGAAGGTGTCACGCGCGACTTTGCCATCAACACCACGAAGTTCGTGGGCGAAAACGGCAAGGTCACCGAGATGCATTGCGTCAAGGTCGACAGCAAGTTCCAGCCGATTGCCGGCACCGAATTCGTGCTCAAGGCCGACCTCGTCCTCCTCGCCATGGGCTTTTTGGGCCCGGTGCAGGAAGGCATGATCAAGGCGCTCGGCGTCGAGCTCGACAAGCGCGGCAATGTCGTCGCCAACATGAAGCAGTACGCGACGAGCGTGCCAAAGGTTTTCTCGTGCGGCGACATGCGGCGCGGCCAGAGCCTCGTCGTCTGGGCCATCCGCGAAGGCCGCCAGGCCGCCAAGGCGGTTGACCTCGCCCTGATGGGAACGACAGAACTGCCGAGCTAGCCACCGTCTCTTCCTTCTCCCCTTGCGGGAGAAGGAAGACGCCTGGCAGATCCGAAATGCCTCACCACATGACAGCGTCGTAAATCGGCGCTAGGCCACTTCGGCTGCCTGCTTGTTGCCGGGCAGGAATTCGGAGTGATGAGATGACTGATCTTGCCTTGAATGCCAAATCCACGACCGTGCTGGCGATGGATTTCCAAAACCGCATCGTCGACATGGTGACCGACAAGGATGCGCTGGTCGCCCGCACCGCCGCGTTGCTCGACGCGGCCCGCGCCGCCGGTGCGCTGGTGATTTATGTCGTCGTCGGCTTCCGGCCCGGCTTCCCCGAGGTGAGCAGCCGCAACAAATCGTTCAGCGGCATAAGGGAACGTGGCGGCTTCGGCGCGGGCGAGGCCAGTACGGCTATTCACGCCGCCGTGGCGCCGAAGGAAGGCGAGGTGGTCGTCACAAAACACCGCGTCGGCGCGTTTCTCGGCACAGATCTCGACATGGTGCTGCGGGCCCGCGACATCGATACGCTGGTGCTGACAGGCATCTCGACCAGCGGCGTCGTGCTCTCGACCCTCCGCCACGCCGCCGACAGCGACTACAAGCTGGTGGTGGTCGAAGACTGCTGCGCCGACCCGGACATCGAGGTCCATCGCGTCCTCACCGGCAAGGTTTATCCACGCCAGGCCGACGTCGTTCTGGCCGCCGATGTAGCAGCCGCGCTCGCCTGACGGCCGGCCCGAAGGAGCAGGCGTTGGCAAAGGCCCTTTATCCCGAGATCGAACCCTATGATTCCGGCATGCTCGATGTCGGCGAGGGCAATCGCCTCTATTGGGAGACGAGCGGCAATCCCGAGGGAATGGCCGCAATCGGCCTCCACGGTGGGCCGGGCTCTGGCTCGTCCGCCGGTATGCGCCGCTCCTTCGATCCGCAAAAATACCGGATCATCCTCCTCGACCAGCGCGGCGCTGGCCAGAGCACGCCGAGCGCCGCCGATTTCAATACCGACATGTCCGTCAACACAACAGCACATCTGCTCGGCGATCTCGAACGGCTGCGCGATCGCCTTGGCGTCGACCGCTGGCTGATGCTCGGCCATTCCTGGGGCACGACGCTCGCCCTTGCCTATGCCGAACAGCATCCGAACAACGTTGCGGCGCTCGTGCTGATCGGCGTCACGACGACGCGGCGGTCGGAGATCGACTGGCTCTATCGCGATATCGCGCCGATGTTTCCGGCCGAATGGGCCGCCTTCCGGCTCGGCGTTCCGGTGGATCGCCGCGATGGCGATCTCGTCGCCGCCTATCATGACCGGCTGAATGACCCGGACTCATTGGTCCGGGAGCAGGCGGCGGTCGATTTCCATACGTGGGACACGGCCTCCGTCTCGGTGACGGCCCAGTCTGATTCACCGCCCGCCACGCCCGAACAACTGCGCCGGCGGTTGGCCCGCGCCCGCATCGTGACGCACTACTTCCATAATAACGCCTGGCTCGATGATGGCATTCTGCTCCGCAATGCGCACCGTTTGGCCGGCATACCGGGTGTCATGATCCAGGGCCGGCTCGACCTCCAGGCGCCGCTCAAGACCGCGTGGGAATTGGCAGCGGCGTGGCCGGACGGCGAGTTGGTGATCGTCGAAAACGCCGGCCATTCCTCCGGCGATGGCGGCATGGCCGAGGCTATCGTCGCGGTCACCGATCGGCTCGCCGGCCAGCTTTAGCAGGCCGCGTTACCCGCATTTCTGGTTAACCGAAACTGAACGGCCCATATCCTGCCGGTTCAGAGCGGCGGATCTATTCTCAGACCATCAGATCGCTGAGGGGAATAGAAATGCACAAGTTCGAAACCGTCTCGACCGCCCTGTTCGCCGCCATGCTCATCGTCGCGCCGCTGCTGGCCTGGGCCGTGCTCACCTACCAGTCGCTGCAGGCCACCGGCCTGATGATCGCCGCGATTTCCTGAGCCGGCCGGCTACTTATCCGCCGCTGTCGTAGCCTCCGGGTCGACGCCTGCACCGAACGCATCTGCCCGACCGACGGGCGCCTGCAAAAGCTGCTTCATATCGAACCCCGAGTTGACTGCCGGACTGCCCGCCTCGACCAGCTCGGTCGCACGCGGCTGAGTCCCGGTCAACGGGATGACCGCCCCTGCAAGTTGTAGCAACCGCCCCTGCCCCAACCCTTGGTAAGGCGGCCTCAGCAGCGCCGCCGCATCGCTTCCCGCCAGTGGATCGACAACCGCGAGCCCTGCCCCGCCATGCGACACGAGCTTGATCGACTGGCTCGCATAGAACGCCACCTTGTCGGCGCCGGCATTGGTAAAATGGATGCCGTCACTCCGGCGCATGAGCGCGTCCTGCCCATTCACATCCGGCCCACGCGCGGTGTAGTTGCCGTTGTCGTCGAGAAACTTGTCGTAGATATCGACGAACTGCGCGCCGCTGCCGAACGCCGCGAGCCGCTCCATTGATGACACCTGGCTCATCGTCGCCGATAGCAACGGGCCTGCAGTCGGCGGCATGCCGACCCAGACCACCGGTTTGTTGGCCGCGCGCAACTGGCTCAGGAACGCGGCAAGCCGGTTCGCATATTCCTTGTTCCAGTCGTCGGACAGCGATTTGAAACTCTGCCCGTTGACGGTCATCGACTGCCGGTCGTTCACGCCGATCATCACCACCGCCACATCAAAGCTGTTGGCAGTGATCTGCTGGGCGATAGTCTTGCTCCAGTCGAAATAGTCGGGCCGGGCAAACCCGGATGAAGGCACCGCCTGCTGCAGCACCGCCGTGGTCGGATCGTTGGCATAAAAGCGATCGAGCGCCTTGCCGAGATCGGCGGCGAGGTCATCGCCGAATACCGCGACGCGCGTTGCGCCATCAGCCTTGGCGATGGCCGGCTTGGCCGGCGGCAATTGCGGCTTCACCCGGCGCACCACCGGCGGCGCCACCTGCTGGGGCGGCACCTGCTGTTGCAGATCCTGCTGGTCATCACGAGGACCGAACAAAAAATCGAAAAAATTCCGCCGCCGCGGTGGCTGCTGCTGTGGATATTGCTGCTGGGCTTGCTGAAGCTGCTGCTGACGGCTCGGGCCGAAAAAGCTCTGCCCAACCGCCGGCGCCAGCTCCGCAGCGCCGAACAGCAACAGCATCAGGACCATCAGCAGCCGGCGCATGGCGACCTATTGGGCGTCCAGCAACAACGGCAGCAGATCGACGGCAAGCAGCGCCGCCAGGGCAACTGCAATAATGGCGAGGCGCATGAACTCTCCCACGTCTTTCGCATGGTGTGTAGCAAACCTCGGGGACGAAACTAAGGCCTTCAACGCGCCGCGGCGGTCAGCTCGTCATAGGCTGAAAGCGTCAAGAAACCGTCTGCCACCTCGCCGTGGGCCGCCTGGAACTTGGCATAGGCCTGCTGCGTCACCGGCCCTAGCCGCCCGTCGCTCGCCCCGGTGAGGAGGCCCAGCTTGATGAGGGCCGTCTGGATCGCCTCGCGCTGCGCAAGATTCGGAAACTTCGTGTCGCGCGGCCAGGGCGCCGTGTAATCCCCCGCCCCCTTCAGCCGGTCGGCGAGGTGCGAAACCGCCATCGCGTAGCTGTCGGAGAAGTTATAGCCCTTCAGCACCAGATAGTTGGGCGTCATCAGGAATTTCGGGCCGTCCTTGCCGGCCGGCACATAAAGGAACACGGGTACATTGGCGTCCGGAAACGGCTTGCCGCTAACCCGCGCCACGCCCTTCGCGGCGAAGAAGGACACGGGCTTGGGGTTCGCCCGATCTGCCAGAAGATAGTCGAAGCCTGGAGGCAGGGTGACCTCATAGCCCCAGTCGAGGCCCGGCTGCCAGCCAAGCCCGCGCAGATAGGCCGACGCAGTGGCCAATGCATCGGGCAGGGAATCGACGAGGTCGACCTTGCCGTCGCCATCGCCGTCGGTGCCGTATTGCAGCACTCTGGTAGGGTCGGTCTGGAGATTGCCGATGGCGCCTGCCCATGAGCCGACGAGGGCGTTTGCATCGAGCGGCCCTTGCTGCACGAGTTTGAGGGCGGCGATGAACTCCGCCTCATCCTTTTGCTGGCGGCCGCGCGCCTGCCAGCACAGCGTCGCGAGCGAGCGGACGATCGGCCAGATGTATCTGTCGTCGTGGAGCACGGTGCCGTAGCTGGTTTCGATGCCCCAGATGGCGGCAAGGATGCCTCGATCGACACCGTATTTCTGCTCGATGCGGGAAAACAGCGCGGCGTTGGCTTTGAGCTGCGCCTGGCCGTTGGCGATCCGCTTGGCGCTCACCCGGACATCGAGATACGCCCAGATCGGCGTATCGAACTCGGGCTGCGCCACGATGAGGTTGGTGATCCGCGGGTCGGGCGTCAGCCCCGCTGTGGCACGCTCATAGGTCGCCGCCGTGACACCGGCCGCCAGCGCCTTCGGCTCGAAATTCTTGAGATAATCCGAAAAACTGCCCGACGGCGCGGCGTAAACCGGCGCCGCCAGCGCCAGCCAGATCGCCGCAATGATCACCCTGAGAGCAAAGAATCGCATCGTGTCCTCCCAAGCAGAGGAACACGATGCGGTAAAATCTCAACTAATCAATGGCGAGCTTCGGGCATCCACCACGCCGATAATCGTCAGACGGTGATCGTCAAATTGTCGAGCAGCAGCGATGGCGTGTCGTGGGCATTGGGATCGCCGCCGGTAAAATCGTAGGTCATGTAGATCTGGTTGACCGGCCCGAGGCTGGACAGATCGACATGGGTCGCGCCGTCCATATTGAAATTGCCGCTGCCCGGCCCGATCGAGACCGTCAGCGTGTGGTCGTTGTAGTTGGAGTCGATGCCGTCGAAGGTAACCGTGGCCCCCTTCGTGGCACTCGACGTAGAAATGTCGACGCCATCATAAGTCAGGTACTGGTAGTAGCTGGCGCTGCCGATCAGGTTGAAGCCGTCTTCGAAATATGCCGCGTTGGTGTAGGCGAAGTGGTTGCCGGTAGTGTTGAGCAGAAGCGGATTGCCGTTGTCGGTATCGCCCCACCTCAGCCCCTTATAGACGTCAGGAAAATTCGACGGCGTCGCGTCCTCGAAGGTGATCGTCGAGGTGCCGTGCTGGGGCGCGGCGCTGACGATATTGAAATAGCCAAAATCCGTGCCGCCCCGCCCGTCCGAGACCTTGAACGTGAAATGGTCGGTGAGTTGGCCACCATCGGCTTCCATCGCCTGAACGGCCGGATTGTTCTGGTCCCACACATAGTTGAACGTCCCGTCGCCCGCGACGGTGAGCGTTCCATACTCGCCCTGAATGTGCGTGTTGTTCGGATTGCTGGGATCAGCCGATGGGCCGTCGCCAGGCGTCGGCGCGATGCGCTGCCCGTTCACGAAGGCGATATGTACCGGATCGCCGTCGGCGTCATGAGCTGCCGTCCGCAGCAAAATATCGGTCTCGTCGAAATAATTGTCGACCTGCCCGCTCGAGTCGAAGCCTGTATGAAAGGTAAAATCGCCAGCAATCGGCTTGTGATTGGTCACGGTCCGCACTCCCAATTGACCCAATGGAGGTGAGGCTGAACCTGGATGCTGTCGCAGTCGACTCAGTATTTGTGACGACTACGCCACGAGTTCCCATTCAATTGCGGCGGACTGCGTTTTCGCCGTGAGTTTACAGCGCGCTAGCTGGCCCGAACCGAGCCTAGCGATTTCTGCGCTGCAGGTATTCCTCCCACGCATAGGCCGAGCTGACGATCTCCTCGAGGTCGGCATGCGCGGGCTGCCAGCCAAGCAGCGCCCGCACCTTATCGGCCTTGGCGACGATCGCCGGCGGGTCGCCGGCGCGGCGCGGCGACTCGTTGACCTTGAAATCGACGCCCGACACCTGCTTGACCATGTCGATCACCTGCCGGACCGAGTAGCCCTGGCCGTAGCCGCAATTGCAGGTCGTGCTGGCACCGCCCGCCCTTAGATAATCGAGCAGCAGCGCATGCGCCTCGACGAGGTCGGTGACGTGGATGTAATCCCGCACGCCGGTGCCATCGGGCGTTGGATAGTCGGTGCCGAAAATATCCATCGACGCCCGCTGGCCCAGCGCCGCCTGGCAGGCAACCTTGATGAGATGCGTTGCGGTCGGGCTCGATTGCCCCGAGCGCCGCTGCGGATCGGCGCCGGCGACGTTGAAATAGCGGAGCGCCCCATAGGTCAGAGGATGGGCGGCGGCGACATCGGCGAGCATTATCTCCGTCATCAGCTTCGAGCGCCCATAGGGCGACATCGGGTTGAGCGGCGTATCCTCGGCCACCGGCGCCAGCCCGGTCATGCCGTAAACCGCCGCCGTCGACGAGAAGACCATATGCTTGACGCCGCCGGTAACCGCCGCCTCGATCAGGTTGCGCGAGGTCGCGGTATTGTTGGCGTAATACTTGAGCGGATTGCTGACCGATTCCGGCACCACGATCGAACCGGCGAAGTGCACGATCTCGGTGATCGAGTGCTTGGCAATCACTTCGCCCACGAAATCCATGTCGCCGGCATTGCCGTTGACGAGGGTTGCGCGGTGGTCCACCGCCCAGTCGAAGCCGGTCGTGAGGTTGTCGAGCACCACCACATCCTGGCCGCCATCGGCGAGCCTCAGGACCATGTGGCTGCCGATATAGCCAGCTCCGCCCGTGACCAGCACTGTCATCGCATTATCCTCAAACCAGAATTTAATTGCCGGGAAGCTAGATTTCAGATGTTGAGATAGGTTGAAAAAGACGACCGAATTTGGGGGAGAATGCCTTGCCGAACCGAGTGCGAACAGCAGTTTTTCCGGTAGCGGGTCTGGGGACACGCTTTTTGCCCGCTACCAAGGCCATGCCCAAGGAAATGCTGACGGTCGTCGACCGTCCGGTCATCCAGTACGCGGTCGATGAGGCGCGGGAAGCCGGAATCGAGCATTTCGTCTTCGTCACGGGCCGCAACAAGGCCGTCATCGAGGACCATTTCGACAAACAGTTCGAACTCGAACACACCCTTGAAATGCGTGGCAAGGATGCGGCGCTGGATGAATTGCAACGGGATCTTCCGTCGGCCGGCCAGACCAGCTTCACCCGACAGCAGGAGCCGCTCGGCCTCGGCCATGCTGTGTGGTGCGCCCGGGAGCTCGTCGGCAACCAGCCCTTCGCGCTGCTCCTGCCGGACATGGTGTTCATGGCCAAGCCCGGCGTTCTGAAGCAGATGATGGCCGCCTATGAAGTCACCGGCGGCAACATCATCGGCGTCGAAGAGGTCGATCCGGCCGATGTCTCGTCTTACGGCATTGTCGGACGAGGCGCAGGGCCCGACGACGGCTTCAAAATCACCAGCATGGTGGAAAAGCCGAAACCGGCCGACGCCCCCTCGAACCTCATCATTTCCGGCCGCTATATCCTGCAGCCCGAGATTTTTACGATCCTTTCGGAGCAAAACCGCGGCGCTGGCGGCGAGATCCAGGTGACCGACGCGATGCAAATCCTGATGCGGTCGCAGAACTTCACCGGCGTCAAGTACGAAGGCAAGGTGTTCGACTGCGGTTCGAAGATCGGCTTCCTCACCGCCAATGTCGCCTTCGCTCTCGACCGCGACGACATCAAGAAAGATTTCCGCCAGGCGCTGAAGGCCATGGGCGTCACAGACTGAACGCGCTCTCCCGTGGTCGTCATCCCGGCATATTTAGCCCGGGCAGTCCCGCGAGGGCGGGAACTTGTCCAGGGAACGAAATAAGTGCCGGCCTCGCCGCGGCGGCGAAGCCGGCTGCACGAATTCGGGTCAGCAATTACTTGCCGCTTCCGCTGTTCCCGCTGCCGCTGTTCTGGCCATTGTTGGTCGGGGTGCTGTTCGAGTTATGTGAAACGGCATCCTGCACGGTAGAGCTGGGCGAAGCCGCCTGGCAGGCGGCAATATAGGCGCCCGCGCCGGCCTTCGTCTGCGCATCAGTGCTCATCCCCAGCAGCTCCGAGCAGGTCATCGCGCCAACCGACGCCGATATGTCTGACGAAGTTTGAGCCATAACGGCGGTGGCGCCGGTCAGGCTGAATGCCAGCAACGAGCCTGCTGCGATTATCTTCAGGTACATAGTCTGTCCTCTCAGGGAGTGTTGGAACCCTCATGGTCCCAACCCCCGTTGAGGGGACTAGTTCCGACTGCCTCGAAAACATTGGCGTGTTCGAACGGAACGGCCGAACGGCCGGTCGCGCGGCGGGCGGCTCGTGGCCTACTTCTGGAACGTCATGCCGAGCGTCACGGTGTGCGTATCCTCCGGCGGGCTCGGCGTAACTTCCGAGTGCTCGAAATTGTAATCGGCGCTGACCTTGGCGTGCGTGTTGAGCAGATAGTCTGCGCCGAGGCCGAGGGTGTAGCCGCGATCCGTCGATGTGCTGCCCGCATAGCTCGTGTTGTGCCAGCCGGCGCTGCCACGCCAGTCGAGCCAATCGTTGACGAGATAGGTCGCGTCCGCCGTCGCCGAATAGCCAATCTGCGCCGTGCCCGACCCGTTCGGCCCCGGCGCCCCGATCGTCGTCTTCAGGTCGCCGTTGAGGGTCAGCGTCCTGCTGGGTTTGTAGGTGAGGTTCGCGTCATAGAGCGTCGCCACGACATCGGCGAGACTCGGATCGTCGAAATGCTGCAGGCCCACGCCCGCCGACACCGAGGCGGAGAGCGTCTCGTCCCACTTCGCGGTGGCGCCCGCCATGACCGTGTAGAGATTGCCGTTGAGACTGGTCCCCAGGGTCGACGAAGGCTGATCGAACAGCGTGCGCGTCACATTGGCCGTGGTGAACGCTTCGACAATTGGCGTAAGCTGGAAACCGAGGCGCAGCCCGCCGCCGATCTGGGTATTGTTCTGGCTGGTCTCGTCTTCCAGCGTCCCATCCCTGAGCGTCGTCGGCCCATAGATGTCGCGTCCGGCGTTGCCGCTCAGTGAGACGTTGAACCGGCCGAACTGCTGTTTGAACGTCGAATCGATCGTGCCTGACGTTTCGACCGGCGTTGCCGCCACGTCCGATGCCACGTCGGGCGAATTGACGTCTTCCTGCGTCATCGACAGGCTGGCATTGCTGGTGAGGCTCGAATCCTCGGTAAATTGCAGCGCCGAGCCTGCCGACAGCCGCGCCTGATCGATATTTATCCCGCCGCCATCCGTCTTGCTGACCTGGCCATCGGCCGTCGCGTGGAAGGATTCGTCGCTGCCGGTATGTGTCAGCGACACGCTGGGCAGGGTGAGCGCCTCATAGTGCGTGCCGGTATTGGAATCGTTGATGTAGGCGCCGCGCAGCGCGAGGCTCCAGTCGAGTTTGTAGAACGGCGAATCGGGCTCGGACGGCGCCGTATTCGAGAGTGCAGCCGCGACGGCATCGGCCGACGGCAGCGCCATCGGCTCGGACGGCTGCGCCGCGTCGCCATTGACGTCGGCAGCCCTTGCGACAACCGGCGTCAGGGTCAGCAGCAACAGCGCCGCCGCGCCTCGCCACAGCATCACTCGATCAGAACGCAACAACTCAACGAAACGCAACACAAGCGCTCCCGCGCGGGAAATCGCGCCGTGGAATGCTTGCAGTTTATGGTTAAGGAAGCTTTGCAGGCGCCGCGCACCCGCAATCTTCAGCTTTCGCTAACCATGCCCATTAGCGGCAAATTATCCAATAATTGGTCATCATCAATTTCGATAATTTGTTCCATTTCCGACGCGGGAGCTCGCGCTACTTATGGATTTCGCGACGATCCTCGGTCTGCTCGGTGGTGTGGGTGTTCTCTATGGCGCGGTCGCCATCGAGGGCTCCAACCCGATGAGCTTCATGAACCTGCTGGCGACGGTGGTGGTCTTCGGCGGCGCCACGGTTGCGGTGCTGACGCGCTACACGCTCAAGAGCTTCGTTGGCGCGTTGGTCACCGGCATGTCGGCGGCCATCAAATACAAGCACACCCCGACGATCACCCTCATCGACCAGATCGCCGAGGTCGCCGAGACGATGCGCCGGCAAGGACCGATAGCCCTCGAACAGGTCGTCGTCTCCGACCAGTTCTTCCAGCGCGGCATCCGGATGATCGCCGACGGCTTCTCCGCCGAGGCGATCAGGGCGTCGCTCGAGCGCGAGCGCGATCTCGATTACGAGCGCCTCGAAGAAGCGTCCAAGATTTATAAGCAGCTCGGCGACGCCGCGCCCGGCCTCGGCATGGTTGGCACGCTGATCGGCCTCGTCTCGCTCTTCGGGCACATGGAAGACCCAAAGAAGATCGGGCCGTCGATGGCTATTGCGCTCTTGACGACGCTCTATGGCGCGGTTGTCTCAAACCTCGTCTTCTTGCCGATCGCCGACAAGCTCGGCAACCGCGCGGCAGAAGACGGCACCAACCGCACGCTGATTATCGACGCCCTGACGATGATCCGCGAAGGCAAGAACCCCGCCACCATTCGCGACGAGCTCTCAAGCTTCCTGCCGCTGCACGCTCGCAGCAAGATGCTGGCGGAAGCCGCTTAGGCAAGGATCGGCGGCAATGGCTAAAAAGCACGGCGGAGGCGGCGGACATGGCGGCGCGGCGTGGGTCATCACCTTCGCCGACCTCGTTTCGCTGCTCATGGCGTTCTTCGTCATGCTGCTCAGCTTCTCGGTGCAGGATCAGCAAAAACTCGCCGAAGCGTCGGGCTCGATGAAGGACGCATTTGGCGTGGTAACGGCCCGCGACAAGGCGGGCGTCATCGAGCGTCAGGGTAATCCAGAGCGCGACTACCTCAAGGAAATGGGCGTCGAGCAGTCTGACGGCTCGACCAATTTCGCCACCCGTGATCATCCCGACGGTCAGAACCAGGGCCAGGAAGCCAACACCTACGTCAAGGAGCGCACCGAGGCCGAGCGCGAGGCGCAGTTCGCCCTGGCCGCGGCGAGCCTGAAGCAGGCATGGCGCGACCTGCCCGATATTACCGCGATCTCTGACAATTTGATCCTTGAGCCGACCAAGGACGGCCTCAACATCACCATCGCCGACCAGGACGGCAAGGCGATGTTCCCGGAAGGCTCCAAAAACCCCTATGAGATGACCCGCAAGGCGCTCATCGCGATGGCCCCTGCCCTGCAGAAGCTACCCAACCAGCTCCGCATTTCCGGCCATACGCCGGCCGGCACCAACTACAAAAACCCGAACTACGGCGAGTGGGAACTGTCGTTCGACCGCGCCAACGTGACGCGCCAGATCCTCGAAAGCTCGGGATTGTCGACCGATCGCGTGCAGGAAGTCGTGGGGCGAGGCGATACCGACCCGTTTTTCCCCAACGATCCCTACCTTTCGGCCAACCAACGCGTGACCATCACCGTGCTCTACCAGCCGCCACCGGCCCCGGCCGACCTGACGCCCTAGGCTGCCTCTACCTTCAGCACCGCCCCATCGTGCCCGACGATCCGCACCTTCCGGCCGGCCGGCAGGTCGGGGCCGGCGACGCGCCAGACCGTGTCGCCGATCGGCACGCGGCCAAAGCCGTCGCTGATCGGCTCGTTGAGGACGATTTCCTCGCCCACATGCCGTTCCGCCCGCTGATTGAGGAGCGGCTTGTCGCTGCCCGGTCCGCGCGCGCGAACCACCTGCAGCCAGACGAAAATCGACAGGATGCCCAGCACGCCGAACACGCCGATCTGGAACGGCCAATCGAGCGGATGGATAAACTCGACCAGCGCCGTGATGATCGCCGCGACGCCGAGCCAGACGAACACCCCGCCGGGCAGCAGCAGTTCGAGGCCGAGCAGAATGAGCCCGATGATCAGCCACGACCACGCGCCGTTTTGGATGAAAAGATCAAAGAGGGCCATGGCTGCCTCCTATCCCTGCCGCGGCGTCGGCGGCGGACGCGACCCGTTGGTGCGGGGCACGTCGCCATTGCCAAACGTTTCCTTGGCGATCTCGGCGATACCACCCAGCGCCCCGATGACGTTCGAGGCTTCAAGCGGGATCATCAAAATCTTCTGGTTCGGCGATTTGGCGATCGCCTCCAGCGCCTTGATGTAGTTGTTGGCGACGAAGTAGTTGATCGCTTGCACATTGCCCGAGGCAATGGCTTCCGACACCGCCTGCGTCGCCTTGGCTTCGGCTTCCGCCGACCGCTCGCGCGCCTCGGCGTCACGGAACGCGGCTTCGCGCCGGCCCTCGGCTTCGAGCACCTGCGATTGCTTCAAGCCCTCCGCGTTGAGGATCGCCGACTGCCTGCGGCCTTCGGCCTCAAGAATGGTGGCGCGCTTTTCGCGTTCGGCCTTCATCTGCCGCCCCATCGACTCGACCAGGTCCTTGGGCGGATCGATGTCCTTGATCTCAATACGGGTGATCTTGATGCCCCAGGGCGACACCGCCGCATCCACCACCTTCAGCAGTCGCTGATTGATCTCGTCGCGGTTGGAGAGGAGCTGGTCGAGGTCCATCGAGCCCATCACCGTACGGATATTGGTGAGGGTGAGGTTCAGCACCGCGTTCTGGAGGTTCGCAACCTCATACGCCGCCGCCGCCGCGTCGAGGATCTGGTAGAACGTAATGCCGTTGACGGTCACCGTCGCGTTGTCGCGGGTAATGACTTCCTGGTGCGGAATTTCCAGCACCTGCTCCATCATATTGATGCGCCGGCCAACCCCATCGACAAACGGCACAATCAGATTGAGCCCCGGCTGCAGCGTCCGCGTGTATTTGCCGAACCGCTCGATCGTGTAGTTGAACCCCTGCGGTACGGTCTTCGCGCCCGCAAACAGCACCAACACCAAGAGGATGCCCAGCACGATGAGCGTAATACTCATGCCGTCGAGACCGAGGCCCATGATTCTCTCCCAGAGGACGCGGATGCGCCCCATGCGCAAAATGTAGGGATATCAAGCTGAACGCGCAATGAGCGGGCCTAGTCCAGCACAAACGTGCTTAAACCCACCCCCCCAATTCCCGCCGAACCATGTTCTCGATCACCGCCATGCCACCGGGCGTGTCATTGAGGCAGGGAATATAGGCATATCGCTCGCCGCCGCCGGACATGAACTGCTCGCGGCCAGTGATGGCGATTTCCTCCAGCGTTTCGATGCAATCGACCGAGAAGGCCGGGGCAAGGATCGCGATCTTCTTGATGCCGCGTTTCGGCAGTTCCATCAGCGTCTCGGCCGTATAGGGTTTTAGCCACTCGTCACGGCCGAAGCGGCTCTGGAACGTGACCATCAGCTTTTCCTTGGGCCAGCCCAGATATTCGCGCACCAGCCGCGTCGTCGCCATACAGTCGCAGTGATAGGGGTCGCCCTTGATCAGGTATTCGATCGGCATGCCGTGATATGAGGTGATCACAAGGTCAGGCTCGAAATCGAGCGCCTTCACGCCCTCGTCAATGCTTTTGGCCAGCGTCTCGATATAGAGCGGATCGTTGTAATAGGCCGGCGCCGTCCGTACCGCCGGCTGCCAGCGCATCGTCTTCAGCACATCGAACGCCTTGTCGTTCGCCGTCGCCGTGGTCGTTGCCGAATATTGCGGATAGAGCGGGACGAGCAGGATTTTCTGGCAGCCTGCCTCCTTCAACGCCAAAATCCGCGATTCCGTGGAGGGGTTGCCGTAGCGCATGGCAAAATCGACGATCACATCGGGCTTGTCAGCGAGTGCCGCCCCGAGCTTTTCCGCCTGCCGCCTCGTGATCACCCGGAGCGGGCTGTCGTTGGCTTCGCGGTCCCAGATCTTGGCGTAGGCGTGGCCGCTCTTTTGAGGCCGGACGTTGAGAATGATGCCGTTGAGGATCAGCCACCAGACGGCACGGTTGACCTCGATGACCCGATTATCCGAGAGGAATTCCTTGAGATAGCGCCGCACCGGCCAGAAATCCGTGGCATCCGGCGTACCCAGATTCAGCAGCAGCACGCCGATTTTCGGCGGTTTGATTTCCGGGTGATCGGGGGGTTTGACATCGGGCATGGCACGGACCGCTGATTATTGCGGCGCGACCATAGCCTTTGGGAGGTCAGGCGCAAGTCAAAGAACACCGGTGAGAGGACGGGACGCTTGGCGCCCCGTCCCCCGGGGAAATTACTTCCAGACACACTCGTAGAGATAGGCCTTGCCCTTGGCGGCCGGGACGCAGGACATCATCTTGATCCCGATCTTGGGCGCGGCGGCCTTCACCGGCGCTGCCATCGCAACCTTGGCGGCCGGCTTTGCCGGAGCAGCCTTGGCCGGCGTGGCGCATTTGGTCGCCATCGGCATGAACATGCAATAGATCTGCACATCGGTCATCTTGCTCGCCGCGGCCTGTGCCGGGGCCGAGACGCAGAAGGCCGCGCAAAGCGCGGCCGCGATCATCAGCGATTTCACCAGAGTCCCTCCAGATTTTTAATGCCCTCAAAAGGCAATTGAACCTAGAGCATCGTGACTAGACAAGGGTATCGAGTCTTGCGCGATCGATGATGAAAGCGCTCTCGCCGTAACAGATTTGCATCACTTGTGACGGCCAATACTGTCGTTGGCGGTCGATCACCCCCAAAGATTGGCGGCTGTGAGCAATATTCCGAGCGCAAACACCGCGAATGCCGCAGCAAGCTGACCCCACCAGACCAGTGTGCTGGCGAGGCGCGATCGGCCGCCGGTCAACCGTCCGGCCAGTCCCTTGGCGGTCATGGCGATGGTCGCCAACGCCGCGACGGTGATGGCCGTGCCGACGCCCATCAGGAATACCGAGGCGACACCGGCCCAGAGCACACCCTGCGACAGCGCAAAGACCAGGACCACCAGCGCCCCCGAACATGGCCTAAGGCCGATGGCGAGGACGACGCTCAGCGACTCCCGCCAACCGCCGTGCTGGATCTGATCGGGCGAAACGGCGACGTGGCTGTGAGCATGTTCGTGCTCGTCATGCTCGTGATCATGGTGATGATCGTCGTCGTAACCGTCGTCCGCGTCCGCATAGGCATAAGCCGGCGCAGCAGCCCCCTGCCCGAGCTTTGCCCGCGATGATGTCTCGAAGGCCCGCGCCAGCAGATTTTGTTGCTCGGGCAGGGTCCGCCGCGGCGTCTTATGTGCATGTGTATGCGCATGCTCCTGACCATGGTGGTGCCCGTCATGATCATGGTCGTGCTCGTCGTCCGCATCCTCGGCATAGAGATGCCGCCGCGCGATGGCGCGATCCCGGCGGTTGTCCGCCACTCTCTCCCGGGGCTCATCGTGGTGATGATGGCCGATGCCAAAAATGTGCCGGATCATCAGCCAGATGCCGAGCACCGCGATCATCAGATAGGACGCGATGCCGATCCAGTTGGCGGCATTGCCCATGGCGTCGCCGGTGAGGTTGAGCACCCAAGCGCAGAACAGGATGAAGACCACGGCCACCAGCGACGCCAGCATCGCAGAGATAAAACTCAGCCAGATGCCCTGCCGATATTGCCGCTCGTTGGCAAGCACGTAGGACGAGATCACCACCTTGCCGTGACCAGGCCCGGCGGCGTGGAAAATGCCGTAAAGGAAGCTCAGCGTGCCCAGCACCCAGAAGGCACGGTTGTCGGTCTTGAGCTGGGTCATGGAGTTGGTCAGCAGTTGATAGAACTGCTTCTGCTCGTCGATGATCCACTTCACCACCGGATTGTCCGGCAGGAACAGCCCGAGCTCGCGCGGCGGCCCGCCGAACGGAATGGGCCGTGCCGTAGGAATAGCGCTGGACGAGCCCCCGGTCGCGCTGGCACTGCCCATCGCATTGGCAGCGTCGACCGCCGTCGTCGCATTACTGGCGCTCACCTGCTGCGCTGTCGGGTTCTGCTTTGCTCCAGCGACGGAGTAGTCGCATTTGACATCGATGGAACCCTGCATGCCGCGCATGGCCGCCTCGAGATCGGGCGGCAGTTTCACCACGTCGGCGCCGATTGACATGAGCTTGTTGGCGAGATCGGCAGGAATGTCCTTGGGCGGATTGAGCACCGCGCTGCAGCCGGCCGGCGCGTTTTCCAGCGTGATCGCCTGCGGGCCGGCGAAGGTGATCGCGACATAATATTCGGGATCGTCGATGCCGATCTCGAGCACCTTCTGGATGTGGTACGGCTTGTCGAGCTCGATGCCGAATTTCAGCGTCGTCTGCTGGTTGGCGTAATCGAGCCTGGGATTGGGCATGTGGTGGAAGGTGAGGTCGGGCTGGTTCGGCTCGCCGGCCGAGGTGTAATAATTGTATGCGCCAAGGCCCTTCATGTTCTCGTCGGCGAGCGGCTGCAGCTCGGCTTCCGAGGTTACGCCGTCATTGTTGGTGTCGAGCCCCTGGATCGACCAGGCCGAAAACGCCTCGTCGAACGTCCATTGATGCTTGATCCCTGTCACGTCGCCTGCATCGTCGAAAACGATCGTCGCCTTGGCGTCGATGAAGATGTGCGGATGGGCAAAAGCCGGAGCGATGCAGGCAACGAGCGGAGCAAGAGCAACGGCAAGCGCGGCAACGAAACGACGCATCGGCCTCAGAGCCCCAATCCTTCAACGACACCCGGTCAGGGCAACGGATGGCTCTCGAACCAGCCGACCAGATGGTCGATCAGCGCCCTGACCTTCCCCGCAAGGTGCCGCCGGTGCGGATAGACCGCCTGCAGCGTCTGCCCGGCCGGAACGAAATCTTCGAGTACGGAAACGAGGTCGCCCGATTCAATTGCCGGATCAGCGAGGTAGCTGGGCATTGCGGCAAAGCCGAGACCCATTGTTGCAGCTTGTAACGCCGCCAGCGGCGAATTGACGCGGACCGGCCCGCCGACATGCACCGAGACCGTCTTGCCGTCCTCCACGAACCGCCAGTTCGCCTGGCCCTGCAGATTGGTGTCGACGATGCAGGGCATCGCGCGCAGCGCTTCGGGCGTTTTCGGCACACCATGTTTCTTGATCAGCGAGGGCGCCCCGATAATGCGCAGATGCATGTCGGCGATTTTTCGCGCGATCAGCGAGGAGTCCGTCATCGTCGAGATGCGGAGCGCCACGTCCACGCCCTCATCGACGAGATCAACGTAGCGATCCTCAAGCCTGAGATCGAGCGAGACATCGGGAAATTTCTTGAGAAACTCGAAGATCGCCGGCGCCAGCGTCCGCTCGCCGAAATTGCGCGGCGCCGAGACGCGGAGCAGCCCGCGCGGCGCGCTGGTCTGATCTGAGATCGAGGCGTCGAGATCATCAAGCTGCTGCAGGAGCTGGCTCGATTCCCTGTAGTAGGCCTCGCCTGCCTCGGTCAGCGACAGCTTGCGCGTGGTGCGGTTCATCAACCGGACGCCGAGATAGTCCTCGAGGTCGGTGACATATTTGCTGAGCAGCGCTTTCGAACGTCCGTACTGACGCGCCGCCGCCGAAAAGCCGCCGGAATCGAAGACCTGGACGAAGGCCCGGATGCGCGCAAGGTCCTGAGCCAATCGTCGTCTCCGTCGCAGAATTCGTCGAAATCAGGGATAGCTTATCCGCCAACAGCGAACAATGCACCCGGCGCAGGCTGGCCGGCATCGCTCGATTTTCCGTCGCGCCGGCCATTGGATTAACGATAGGGTTGGTGGGCGGTCGCCCCAGGACGGAGTTCGGACTATTTTCCCGCCCATGTCAAAACCGAGTGCGAGTTCAACCCTTTATCGGCTGATCGAAGCCGGGCAGCTCGCACATAAGGCGCTGCTCGTGCCGCTCGTCGAGCGCGGGCTCGAACCCGGCGACGACGCGGTGCTGTTCGTGCTCTCGGCCAAGCGCGGCGCGACGGAAGCGCAACTTGTGCAGGAACTCGGCCTGTCTCGCGCGGCCATCGACATCCGGTTGGTGCGGCTCGCCGAGCGTGATCTGATCTCCCGCCGCGCCATCGGCCCGGACCTTGCACCGGGCATCGCCCTGACCGAGCGCGGCGAGCGCATCCGCTCGCTACTGGCCGAGAATTGGGCCGAACTCGAAAACGCCCTCCTAGGCGAGCTGAAGAAAAAGAAGCGCGCGTGGCTCGGCGAAACGCTCGGCCGCTTCGTGGAATTACTGCGGCTTTAGTCGTTTGGCCCCGCCACCAGCGACACACCCTTGACCTGCGCGAACACCGCCTGCCCGGGCTGAAGGCCCAACTGCCGCACCGATCTCAGCGTAACGCGTGCCAGCATGGTCTCTTCACCGAGCCTCAGCGTCACGATGGCCTCGGCCTCCGACGCCGGCTCTATCGCCACAATCGTCACTGCCAGCACGTTGAGGATCGTCGTCGCGGACGGCCGGTCCACCGCGAGACTGACATCGCGCGCGGCGATCCGCACTCGGACCGCTATGCCAGGCTCACCTGCCCGTCCGGCAATCAGCAGTCGCTGACCCTGTACCTCGATCGTACTCAGCCCGTCATTCGCGTCGTAGCCGGCAACCGTGCCGCGTAAAACGGAGGCCGCCTCCCGAGCCGTCCGCAACCCCAACGTCCCGCCGACCAGCATGTCGTTGAGCGGCCCGGCGCCCGCGACCTGCCCATTGCGCATCAGGATGAGGTGATCGGCCAGCCGCTCGACCTCGCCGATATTGTGCGTCACCAACAGAACCGGCAGCGACAGCGCACCGCGTAGCCCCTCGAAGTAGGGCAGGATTTCATCCTTCGCGTCGCGGTCGAGCGCCGACATCGGCTCATCGAGCAGCAGCAGTTTTGGCTGGCTCAGGAGTGCCCGCCCCAGCGCCACCCGCTGCCGCTCACCGCCTGATAGCGTGTCCGGCGCCCGCGCCAACAGCCGATCGAGCCCGAGCAACGCAACGGCCTCATCGAAGCCGATCGCCGGCTTGGATTGCGTCCGCCTGAGACCGAATTCGAGATTTTTCCGCACCGTCAGATGCGGGAAAAGACTCGCCTCCTGGAATACGTAACCAACGGCCCTGCGATGTGCCGGCAGGAAAACGTTGCCGTCTTGCCAGATTTCATCGCCAAGTCTGCAGCGCCCGGTAAACCGCTCAAGCCCTGCAATGCCTCGCAACACACTGGTCTTGCCCGAGCCGGATGGCCCGAACAGCGCAGTCACTCCACGGCCCCGCGCCTCGAACGCGGCATCGAGCGCAAAGCTGCCGCGCTGCCCCGCGAAGCCGACCGAAAGACCGCTCACTGCGCCACGCGCCTCAGCCGCCGTTCAAGCAGCATCGTCGCGGCAATGACGACGAACGAGAAGATCACCATGCCGGCGGCGAGCACATGCGCCTCGCCCCACTGGAGGCCCTCGACATAGTCGTACATGGCGAGCGACAGCACCTTGGTCTTGCCCGGAATATTGCCGCCGATCATCAGCACGACGCCGAATTCACCGACCGTATGGGCAAAGGCCAGCACCGCGCCCGACAGAATGCCCGCACGCGCCAAAGGCAGCGCCACGGTGAAAAAGCGGTCCCAGCCGCTAGCCCGCAGTGTTGCCGCAACTTCCAGCGGACGCTCGCCGATTGCCTCGAAAGCATTGCGGACCGGCTGCACCATGAATGGCAGCGAGTAGATCACGGAGCCGATGACAAGGCCGGGAAAGCTGAACGCCAGCGTCCGCCCGCCCCACAGACCCGCAAGCGCGCCGCCCGGCCCGTTCGGCCCGAGCATCAGCAGCAGGTAAAAACCGAGCACTGTCGGCGGCAATACCAGCGGCAACGCCACGACCGCCGCCACCGCCTCCCGCCCCGCCCATCGCCACCGGCTGAGTCCCCAGGCGATCGGCACGCCGACCAGCAGCAGGACGAACGTGGTGATCGCCGCAAGTGACAGCGTCAGAATGATCGGCGGCAGGAGGTCATCGAGGGACATGTGCTGCTTTATCCGGCGCCTACGGACGGGGCGCGGAGCATAAGAGCACCGTCGGCATCTGCTGCCCACCCCCACCCGGCTGCCGCCACCCTCCCCTCAAGGGGGAGGGGAGCAGACCGCATCGTCCAGCGCTATCCAAACGCAACGGGCGGGCGGTTCCATCGCCTCCCTCCCCCTTGAGGGGAGGGATCGAGGGCGGGGGTGGGCCACAGGCTCAGAGTCCGTAGCCATTCACCTACAAAAGCAGCCTCACTTCCCAACGGCGTAGCCAAATCCCTCGATGATCTTCACGCCATCGTCGCTCTTCAAAAACGCCAGAAAGTCCTTCGAGGCCTGGCTGTCTTTGCCCGGCGTCAGCAGCACGGCATCCTGGGTGATCGGGGTGTAGTCCTCCTGCGGCACTTCCCAGCGCGAACCGTCGGTGCGCTTGATCACCTGGCTCAGGGCTACGAAGCCGAGTTCGGCATTCTTGCTGTCGACGAACTGATAGGCTTGAGCAATCGAGGTGCCGGTGACGATTTTCGGCGCCAGCGCATCATAATCGCCAAGCTTCTTCATCGCCTCGACCGCTGCCGCGCCGTAGGGCGCCGTCTTCGGATCGGCGATAGCTATCTTGTCGAATTTTCCAGTCTTCAGGGTATCGGCCCCGGTCACCAGCGCCGCATCGTCGGAAAACAGCACGATCTTGCCCACCGCATAGGTGAACTCGGTCCCATCGACGCCGAACTTCTCGGTGACCGCCTTCTTGGCGGTCTTGCTGTCGGCGGAAAGGAACACCTCGAACGGCGCGCCTTGCGAAATCTGCGTGTAAAGCGCGCCCGTCGCGCCAGAGCTGATCGTCACGTCATTGCCGGTCTTGGTCTTAAATGCTGCCCCGATTGCCTTGGCGGCATCGGCGAAATTGGCGGCGACGGCGAGCGAGACCGTCTCTGCCTGTGCTGCGACCGAAAGGCCAAGCAAAAGCACCGGCGCGATCAAGAGGCCGGCAAAGGCGTTTTGTTTGAAGCGCATGAATTTCCCCGATATGTTCTGAAGAAGCTATCGGGTTTGTAGAACAAGGCGGCTGAGCCGGCAAACCGTTATTTCTTATGTGACATATCGGTCATCAAGGCCGCGATGCTAGCCACATCCGCTGCAATCGCCTCGCGGGTTTTTGCCTGCATATTGCGGTAGCGGCGAAGCACCTCGGCGCCGTTCGCCGTGAGCAACGCCCCACCCTGCCCCGCCCCGCCGCGGCTGGTTTCAACCAGCGGTGCACCAAAGCCCTCGTTCAGCGCCTGCACCAGGCTCCAGGCCCGCTTGTAGCTCATGCCCATACGCTTGCCGGCAGCTGCGATCGAGCCGGTTTCGGCGATCAGCTCCATCAGATCGGCGCGCCCCGGCCCGAGATAAAACTCCCCGCCGATATTGACGCGAAGGTGGGAAAGGCCGGGCGGCGATGTGCGTTTGCCGGCCATGGCGCCGCCTACCCCTTCAGCCCCGCCGCTTCGCGCGCGAGAGTTTCGACGCGCGCGAAATCGCCGCTCGAAATGGCATCGGCCGGCATCACCCACGAGCCGCCGACGCAGATCACATTGGGCAGCGCCAGATAGGTTTTTGCTTTGGCAAGGTCGATGCCGCCGGTGGGGCAGAAGGTGATGTCGGGCAACGGCGAGGCGAATGCCTTGAGCACCGGCGCGCCGCCCAGCGCCTCGGCCGGAAAGAATTTTAGGAAACTGTAGCCTCGCTCGGCCGCCGTCATCGCTTCGGTCGGCGTACCGATCCCCGGCAGCAGTGGAACTGCAATATCATCGGCCGCATCGAGCAACCGCGGCGGTGCGCCGGGCGATACGAGAAAGCGCGCACCCGCATCGACCGCCTGTTTCATCTGAGCGGGCGTGCGAAGCGTCCCCGCGCCGATAACGGTGCCGGGCACCTTGCCCATCTCTTCCATCACCTTGAGGGCGTTCGCCGTCCTCAACGTGACTTCGAGCACTGGCAGGCCGCCCGCCACCAGCGCTTCGGCCAGCGGCCGTGCCGCCGCGATATCATCGAGGATGATGACCGGAATGACCGGCGCCAGCGTCAAAATCGATCGAAGCGCAACGGCGTCCTGGGGCATGGGAAAGTCCTTTGGTAAACTGCCAGAGCGTTAGGAAATTGCTTCACCTATCGCAACCCCGTTCATTGCAATCCCGGTTTGAAATCCCTAAGTCACGGTCGCGTGAATGCGGGCACATTTGGCGGAAATGACCGCCAATTTCCTGCTTCCGCCACGCGACGCTCGAAAAACCGGGGTTTTCGATGGCTCAACTGATCAACGCCATAACGCCGATCGCTGACGCCAGGGCGGTACTCGGGGCCAATTACGACCTCAAATATTCGCCCGCCATCGAGAAGCTGACCGCGCCGATCTTCGAGCGCGTCAAGGACCGGATTCCGGCGGTCGAATGGCCGTTTTTCGCGCCGCTCATCGTCGAGATCAATCGGCTGAAGAAGGAGAAGGATGCGGTCATCCTGGCTCACAACTACCAGACGCCGCAGATCTTTCACGGCATCGCCGACATCACCGGCGACAGCCTGCAGCTTGCCATCGAAGCAACGCGAGTGTCGCAAAGCGTCATCGTTCAGTGCGGCGTGCACTTCATGGCCGAGACGTCGAAAATCCTCAATCCGCAAAAGACCGTGCTGATCCCCGATAGCCGCGCCGGGTGCTCGCTAGCCGCCTCGATCACCGCCGAGGACGTGCTGGCCATGAAAGCCCAATATCCGGGCGTGAAAGTCGTGACCTACGTCAATACCTCCGCCGCCGTGAAGGCGGTCAGCGACGTCTGCTGCACCTCGTCGAACGCCGTCGACATCGTCAACGCAGTCGAGGGCGACACGGTGATCATGATTCCGGACCAGTTTCTCGCCCAGAACACGGCCAAGAAGACCAAAAAGAAGATCGTCACCTGGGCCGGCGCCTGCGAAGTCCACGAAACGTTCAGCGCCGCCGACATAGCCGAACTGCGGGTTGCTTATCCGAGCGCCAAGATCATTGCCCATCCCGAATGCCCGCCCGACGTCATCGCCGCGGTGGACTTTTCGGGTTCGACCTCGGGCATGATCGATTGGGTGAAGACCGAAAAACCCGCCCGGGTGGTAATGGTCACCGAGTGCTCGATGTCCGACAACGTCGCTTCGGAAACGACCGGCGTCGAATTCCTGCGCGGCTGCAACATCTGTCCGCACATGAAGCGCATCAACCTCGAGAACGTGCTCTGGTCGCTTCACACGATGACCGAGGAAGTACGCGTCGACGCAGCGCTCATCGATCCTGCGGCCCAGGCCATCCACAAAATGATCGACATGAGCCGCAAGGGCGACTGACGCCGGGAGCGTCAGTCGAGGCCGAACCTCGTCCGCCGGTGATAGCCGAGATTTCCGGCTGCCGGCTGCAACGCCAGGTTGTCCGGCACGGTCAGCCGGCCCGACGGATTGATGACTTCGAGCAACTCGGGATCAATCCGCCGAAGGTCGGCAAGCAGGCCGAAATCGTCACGTGCCGCCAAATGTCCCTGCTCGAACGCGGCAAACGCCCCGGGCGAAAGCGCAAGGCAATTGTTGACGTGCGCCGTCCCACCTGCCTCCTTCGGACGCAAGACGAAAACATTCGGCCCGTCCGGTGCTTCGACTTCGAGCTTTGCCCCGGTGACCGCGCATCGATAGTTCGCTTCGCGAAGCACGGTCTGTGCGATGGCGGCAAAGGTGTCGAGGCTGAGGTTCTCTTCTTCCTCGACAACAAAGCGAGACCCGACCTCGTCAGCCTCGCGCCGGAGTGTCGACGTTTCCGAACGGAGAACGGCCTCAAACTCTGCATCGCCGAGGATGCTGATCGACGGCGCATCGGCATCCTGCGGCCAATAGAGCGCCTGCTGATCGAACAGGCGCACGCCTTTAAATCGCGCGACAACTCTTCCCCCACCCTGAACCAGCTTCGCAAGCCGTCCAATACCGGCATATTCGTAGGTCGCTGAGAGGCGAAAAAGCACTTCCTCACCCGTGGCCGCGCCAAGCACCCGCGCAAGCGAACTGTCGAAGGGCAATCCGTCTTCGCCCAGCGCCAGCAGCGCTTTCAGATCGCGAACACTGATCGCAAGTTTCGGCACGGAGCCAGCCACGTCATTGGAGCAGTCCAACATACGACATCAGGATAGATGCGTATATGGGCCCACTCACATAAGCGGATAATCTTACGTGAAAACACCCATCTGGCGGCTCCAAATGGCAAGGTTGGCAAAGCCATTTGTTCGGAGTAACCGGACCTCATGTCCGACCCATCTGCCACGCCCCGCCTCCGCCACCGCTTGCAGCAGTATTGGCCAACACTCCGGCGTCGCGGCTTGTTTCTTGTCGGCGGCGTGGTCGTAGGTCTGCTGGCCGTTGCCATGGCGCTGCTCGCCGACCAGGCTCAGGCGCTGTTTTCGAACGTCCATGGCCGTTGGCGCTACGCCCCGATTCTACTGACGCCGGCTGGCTTTGCCCTCGCCGCCTGGTTGACCCGCCGCTTCTTCGACGGCGCGCAAGGCAGCGGCATTCCTCAGGTCATTGCCGCCCGCGAACTCGAAACCACCGAGACCCGCCGCAAGTTGGTCTCCGTAAAACTCGGCCTCGCCAAGATCGGCCTCTTGCTGCTCGGCCTCGCAACCGGCGCATCCTCAGGCCGCGAAGGCCCGACGGTGCAAGTCGGCGCCGCGACCATGTTCTTCCTCGGCCGCATCGAACCGCACCGGCAGCCGGGTCTGCTGCTCGCTGGCTCCGCCGCCGGTATCGCCGCCGCCTTCAATGCGCCGCTCGCCGGCATCATTTTCGGCATCGAAGAGATGAGCCGTTCGTTCGAACAGCGCTCCAGCATTCTCGTCCTCGTGACGGTGATCGCCGCCGGCCTGACATCGCAGGCAATCCTCGGCGACTATACCTATTTCGGCACGTTCTCCGGCACGCTCAGCTTCGGCTGGCAATGGCTGGCGGTGCTGGTCGCGATCGTCGTCTGCGGCCTGCTCGGCGGCCTCTTCAGCCGCATTCTCATCCTCTTTGCGGGCGGCCTGCCAACTCTGCCCGGACGTCTCATCGGCCGCCATCCGGTGATCTTCGCGGCCTGCTGCGGTCTGCTCGTTGCGCTCTGCGGCCTCGCGGCCGGCGGCAGCATTTTCGGCACCGGCTATGCCCAAACGCGGGGGATCCTCGCCGGGAATGGCGTGCCCTGGGCCTTCGGTCCACTGAAACTTGTTGCGACGGCGCTGTCCTCGATCAGCGGCATCCCAGGTGGCATTTTCTCGCCGTCCCTGGCCGTTGGCGCCGGTATAGCGCAGGACCTCTCGTCGCTATTGCCCAACATCCCGGTGGGCATGCTGGCCATTCTTTGCATGGCCGCCTACCTCTCCGGCGTTGTCCAAGCGCCGCTGACCTCGGCGGTTATTGTTTCGGAGATGACCGCCGACCACGCCCTGATTTTCCCCATCATGGTCGCCTCGCTCGGCGCCGCGGCTGTATCGCGGCTGGTCTGCCCCGACGGGGTCTACCATGCACTGGCCGAACGCCTCCTTGCCAAGCACCAACCGACACCAGAACTGCCGACTTCGCCAGTCCCAGAGGGCCCCATTCCATGACCTATGACAACACCCTCAACGCTGATGGCGCCCTGATCGTCGGCGCCGGGCTCGCGGGTCTCTTCTGCGCCCTGAAGCTGGCGCCGCGGCCGGTGACCGTGCTCACGCCGACGCCGCTCGGTTTTGGCGCCTCCTCGGCCTGGGCGCAGGGCGGTGTCGCGGCGGCGGTTGGCGAGGGCGACAGCCCACACGCCCACGCGCTCGACACGGAGAAGGCCGGCGCCGGCATCGTCGACGAACTCACCGCCGAGAGTGTCGCTGCGGAAGCCGCCGCCCGCATCGAGGACCTTGCCCATTGGGGCACACCTTTCGATCGCGACGGTGAAGGCCACTACCGCCTGTCCCGCGAGGCGGCGCATTCGAAGAACCGCGTGGTGCGCGTCGAGGGCGACCGCGCCGGCTTCGCCATCATGCAGGCGCTGATCGCCGAGGTCCGCAGGACGCCCTCGATCCGCGTCGTGGAAGGCATCACGGTCACCGATCTCGCCCGAGCCGACGGCCGCGTCATTGGCGTGTTCGCCCGAAAGCTCGGCGACCGCTACGCCGAGCCAGTATTCATGCGTGGCCGCGCGGTAGTGTTGGCCGCCGGCGGCCTGGGCGGCCTCTATGCCGTGACCACGAACCCTCCGGGGGTGCGCGGCCATGCGATGGGCATGGCGGCGCGGGCGGGCGCGGTCATCGCCGACGCCGAGTTCGTGCAGTTCCACCCGACGGCCATCGCCACGGGCGCCGACCCTGCGCCACTCGCCACCGAGGCGCTGCGCGGCGAAGGCGCCATTCTCGTCAACGATCTCGGCGAACGCTTCATGCCGGCAATCCATCCGGATGCCGAACTGGCGCCGCGCGATATCGTCGCCCGCGCCAATTTTCGGCAGATCAAAGCGGGCCGAAAGGTGTTCCTTGATACCCGAGCAGCGCTTGGCGAGCGCATCCTCGCCGCTTTCCCCACGGTCGCAAAATACTGCCTCGACGCCGGTATCGATCCGGTGACGCAGCCGATTCCCGTGACGCCCGCCGCGCACTATCACATGGGCGGCGTCAAGGTGGACGCGCGCGGCCGGTCGACGCTGGCGGGGCTTTGGGTCTGCGGCGAAGCCTCTTCCACCGGCCTCCACGGCGCCAACCGGCTGGCCTCCAATTCACTATTGGAGGCGACGGTTTATGGCGCGCGCATCGCCGAGGATATTTCGGGCCTCGAGCCGGTCCGCACCAACCTCGCGCCCTTCGAAGGCATCGCCTGGGACGAGGCCGAAGGCCAGGCCGCCGAACTGCGCTTGCGCAATCTCCAGGTCGTGCAAGATCTCCGCCACGTCATGACAGATCTTGTCGGCGTCGAGCGCGACGAAGGTGGCCTGCGCCTGGCCTTACGGCGCATCGCCGAACTTGAGGCCACGGCTCAAGGCGTCACCCGCTCCTTCCTCAACATGACGACATCGGCCACCATGGTCGCCGCCGCGGCACTAAAACGCACCGAAAGCCGTGGCGGCCACTTCCGCACGGACTATCCGGAACCCGACCCGAAGTGGCAGCATCACACGCTAATGACGCTAGATGAGGCGCTGGCGATCCGGGCGAACGCATAAGCCTATTTGTCTTGCCCCAGCAGATACGCTGCGACCGCGTGGCGGTCGTCGTCGGTCCACTTCGAGGTGGAGTCTTTGACGACCTCGGCCATTTCGCCGCCGAGGTCGTCGCCGCTCGAGGCGACGCCGGTCTTGAGCGTGTCCTCGATATCCGAGACACCATAAAATTCCGCGAGTGCGACAGGCGTTAGCGCCGGTGCCCGACCCCCGACCGATCCCTTTGGCGCGCCGGTAAATTCCTGGCCCTTTTCGATCGCTCCAAATGCGTTGCGCGGGGAATGGCACTCGACGCAATGCCCCGGCCCGTTGGCGATGTAGGCGCCGCGGTTCCAGAGATCGGAATGCGCCGGGTCTTTCATAAAGCGATGCGGTGTGAAGAAGAGGTTCTGCCAGGCGAGGTTCACCAGCCGGATATTGAAAGGAAACCCGATCTCATGCGCCGGCGCCTTTTTGCTCACCGGCGGGATGGCCTTCAGGGCCGCGAAGAGGTCGACGATGTCCTGGTCGGTCATCGTGGTGTAGCTGGTATAGGGGAATGGCGGATAGAGATGGCCGTTCGGACCATGCCCATTGCTCAGCGCATCCGAAAACTCGGCGAGCGTCCACTTACCGATCCCCGCATCGGGATCGGAGGTGATGTTGGGCGGCACGAAATTGCCGAACGGCGTTTTGAGCGGCACGCCGCCCGCGAGCTCCGGCCCATTGTTTTTGGTATCGGTGTGACAGGCAACGCAGCCGCCGAGCGTCAGCACATAGGCGCCGTGTGTGGCATCGGCGGTCAACGTCAGATCGCGCGCGGGCCCGCTGATCGGCTTGAAGAGATAGACCGCAACGCCAATTCCAATGATGACGACGATCGGCAGCAGCCAGCGTAAGAAGCGCATCGTTTCGCCCTTGCCCGTTTGAGCCGATACGAGCAGAGCCGGCGAGGCGGCGCAATGGGCCGTGCCGTCACACCCCGTTCATCGGTGGTAAGAGGACAACACCGGCGATGGGCGATTAGTCCGAGGCGTTGAGGATCGCATCGACCTCAGCGCGGGTCGGCGGCACACAGCCTTTGTGGGCGCAGTTGAGTCCGGCAACGATCGCGCCGAACTTCAGCACCTCTTCGAGCTCGTAGCTCTCAAGCCCCTTGAGCTTGCCCGGCTGAAGATCGCCGCGCTCGGCCAGAGTCGTCAGCACACCCGCCATCAAGCTGTCGCCGGCCCCCACCGTGTCGCCGAATACCGGCGGCGAATAGATGCCCGCCTCGGCATTGCCGGCGGCGGTAAACGCGCGCGAACCCTTTTCTCCGAGCGTCACCACGACGAGTTCGCAGTTCGGCCGCGCAAGCAGGTCGGCAGCATGCTGCTCGATGCTCTTCCTCGCGTCGAGCGATTTGAGGTCTTCGTCCGAAACCTTGATGAGGTGTGCGAGGTCGAGGAGTTTGCCCAGCCGCTCCTTGTACGTCGCAAAATCGTCGATCAAGAACGGTCGCACATTGGGGTCGATCGACAGCAATGCACCGCGCCGCTGCGCTTCTTTCGCAACCTCCAGCCAGATCGCCGCGTCCTCGGGCAGGATCGGACAGAACCCGCCGATCTGGAACACCTCAACCTGCGCCGGCAGTGCCGCAATCATCCCCTCAAGCGTGAACGCATGGTCCGCCTCGCGATAAAAACGATAGCGCGCATTGATCCCTTCGAAGGTCACGACGGCGAGCGTCGAGGGCTCGCGCACCCGCTCGCCGAGCAGTTGGTGCACGCCCGCTTCTTCGAGCGGCACCAGCAGCATATCGCCAAAGCTGTCGGTCGAGATCGGGCAGAGGAAGCCGGTGTCGTTGTTGAGCTTGCTGAGGGCGATGGCGCAGTTATAGGGCGAGCCGCCGGCATGGGCGGCAAGCCGCAATTGGCTGTCACGACCGACCGGCTCCGAAACGAGGTCGATCAGGCTCTCTCCGCCGACAACAAACATGCGTAACCCCCACCGTTTCGCCTGCTCTAGCGCAACGGAAGAGGCCCCGCCAAGCCTTGCCACGACAATCGCCCGCCGATCGGCACAAATTTTCGGTAAGCTTCGCCTTCCGCATCCTCGACGAGCCTGCCATAAGACCGCGGTCGAATGTAACGGTCTACCAATTGGGAGGTTCATATGGCTGCCGCATCGGGAAAAGTTCGCTGGGGCATCATTGGACCGGGGGGCATCGCCAAGGCGCTTTACGGCGGTGTGACGCATTCGAAGAACAGCGAACTCGTCGCCATCGCCACGCGCGACCCCAATAAGCCCGGCCTGGCCGATTCCTTCGGCGGCCCGCGCATCCTCGAGGGCTATGACGCCCTGCTCGCCGACCCCGAGGTCGAGGCGATCTATATCGCGACGCCCCATACCTTCCACGCTGAATGGGCGATCAAGGCGGCCGAGGCCGGCAAGCATGTGCTCGTGGAAAAGCCGATGGGCATGACCGCCTTCGAGGCCGACGCCATGTTCCATGCTGCCAAGAAGGCCGGCACCTTCATGGGCGAGGCGTTCATGTATCGCCTCCACCCGCAGACCAAAAAGCTGGTGGAGCTGGTTCGGGACGGCGCGGTCGGCGAGGTCCGGATGATCCGCTCGACCTTCGGTTTCGCCATGCCGAAATTCATGGCCGAGCACCGCCTCTATGCCAACGATCTCGCGGGCGGCGCCATTCTCGATGTCGGCGGCTACACGGCCTCGATCGCGCGGCTGATCGCCGGCGCCGCCGCGGGAAAACCCTTCCTCGAGCCGGTCAAGACGCTGGGCACGGCCCATCTCGGCCTCGAAGGCACGGACGAGTGGGCCGCCGCCGTGCTGACCTTCCCGAACGGCATCATCGCCGAGCTGTCCTGTGCCATCTCGCTCAGCGAGGACTGCGTGCTGCAGATCCTCGGCACCACGGGCCGCATCGAGGTGGAGAATTTCTGGTTCGCCAGCGGCAAACAGGGCGGCGTCGGCAAGATCAAGATCATCCCGCGCGAGGGCGAGCCGCACACCGTCGAAGTGAACGAGCCGCAATGGCTCTACGCCTTCGAGGTCGATGCCGCCGCCGATGCCATCAGGGCCGGCAAGCTCGAGTTCTCATGGCCCGGCATGAGCTGGGCCGACAGCCTCGGCAATCTACGCGTGCAGGACAAATGGCGCGCCGATGCGGGTCTCGAATACGGGTTTGAGAAGGCGGCGCGGCGCATCAACACCGTATCCGGCCGTAAGCTCGGCCCGAACGGCACGGATATCCCGAAGCGTTCAATCCCAGGCGTTTCCAAACCCGCCTCGATCGTCGCCATGGGCTTTGAGGATTTCAAAACCTTCTCGTCGGGCTCAATCATGCTCGATGCCTTCTGGGAAGCTGGCGGCAACCTCTTCGATACGGCCTATGTCTATGGCGCCGGCTACACCGAAAAGCTGCTCGGCGAATGGCAGAAGAACCGCGGTGTGCGCGAAGAGATGCTGATCATCGGCAAGGGCGCCCACACCCCGCTCTGCTATCCCGACCAGATCGGCAAACAGCTCACCCAGTCGCTCGATCGTCTCAAGACCGACCACGTCGACGTCTATTTCATGCACCGCGACAACCTCGAAGTGCCGGTCGGCGAGTTCGTTGACGCCATGGATGCCGAGGTTAAGGCCGGCCGGATCAGGGGCCCGTTCGGCGGCTCCAACTGGACACGGGCCCGCATGGACGAGGCGATCGCCTATGCCGAAAAGACCGGCAAACAGAAGCCCGGCGCCCTCTCGAACAATTTTGCCCTTGCCGAAATGCTCGAGCCGATCTGGGCCGGCTGCGTCTCAGCCTCCGATCAGGAATGGAAGGATTGGCTGGTAAAACACCAGATGCCCAATTTCTCCTGGTCGAGCCAGGCTCGCGGCTTCTTCACCGACCGCGCCGGCCGCGACAAGACCAGCAACGATGAACTGGTGCGCGTCTGGTATTCCGACAAAAACTTTGGGCGTCGCGACCGCGCCATCGAACTCGGCAAGAAGCTCGGCAAAAGCCCCATCCACATCGCCCTCGCCTACGTGCTGGCGCAGCCCTTCCCATCCATTCCGCTGATCGGCCCCCGAACGCTCGGCGAACTAGAAGACTCGATGAAGGCCTTCGACATCAAGCTGACGCCGGAAGACTTGAGGTGGCTAGAGGGTTAGCACACCGCCCCAATCACAAAAAATCGTGTCCTCCCATGGAATAATGACACCTTGCGGGTGTTGAGTGCTGCGACGGGTGCCAAGTGCAGGCCCCCGCAATCAGGACCGGAGGGACATCATGATGATTTCCAAAATGCTTTTGGGCGTGGCCGCGCTTGTGCTGCTCGGCGCCCCTGCCTTTGCCGACGACATGCCCGGCGGCATCAAGACGATGACGATCGATGGCAAGAATGTTCTGACCGACGCCAAGGGGATGACTCTTTATACGTTCGACCAGGACAAGGCCGGCGTTACCAACTGTTATGACAAGTGTGCCACCGCCTGGCCGCCGGTCGTCGCCGGCGCCGACGCCAAGGCATCGGGCGATTTCACCTTGGTGAAGCGTAAGGACGGCACGATGATGTGGGCCTATTACGGCATGCCGCTCTACACGTGGATCAAGGATAAGAAGCCGGGCGATGTCACAGGCGACATGGTCGGCAATGTCTGGCACACCGCCATCGACAAGGACTGACGCTTGAGCGACTTCCTGGATGAGATGGAGGCCGCCGTGCCAGCGCTGCGCCGTTACGCGCGGTCGCTGACGCGCGACGCCGATCGGGCCGACGATCTCGTCCAGGATTGTCTCGAACGTGCTATCCGCAAGCGCGGCCTCTGGCAGCCCACCGGGCCGCTCAGGGCGTGGCTCTTCCGGATGCTGCTCAATATCCATCGCAACGACGCCCGCAGCCGCCGGCGCCGGGGCGAGCATACCCCGCTCGACGAGATGACCATCGAGCCATCAACGCTGCCGAGCCAGCCGGGCCATATGGCTCTGGCCGAAGTCGCCCGCGCGCTCGACCGGCTGCCGGACGAGCAGCGCGAGGCGCTGCTGCTGGTGGTGGTCGAAGGCGCCAGCTACGCCGATGCGGCGAGCATTTTAGACATTCCGGCCGGCACGCTGATGTCGCGGCTTGGCCGCGCCCGCGCCGCGCTCCGCACCCTGACAGGAACAGGCGAGGAACCCAGACTGAGGACCGTGAAATGAGCGCCCCCCATAACGAGCGCCCGAACATTATCGTGAACGAGGAGATGCTGCTCGGCTTTGCCGACGGCCGGCTCGACGCTGCCCAGAGCGCGGCCGTCGAAGCCTACCTCGCCGCGCACCCGGACAGGGCCACCGATGTCGCCATCTGGCAGCGCCAGAACGCTGCGCTGACGACGCTGTTCGGCCCGATCGCCAGTGAGCCGGTCCCGGCACGCCTCAATCCGCGTCGGCTCGCGGCGCAAGCCACGGCTCAGCGGTGGGACTGGACCAAAATTGCCGCCGCCGTCGTGCTGCTCGTTGGGGTCAGCGCCGGCACCGGCTGGTATCTCCGCACCGCTACCTGGCAGGAAGAGCCAGCGAGCGACCGGCTGATCGAAGGCGCCGTCGCCGCGCATTCGCTCTACGTCAAGGAGACGGCGCACGCGGTCGAGGTCACCGCTGACGACAAGGCGCACCTCGTCACCTGGCTGTCGAACCGCCTCGGCCGCCAGATTGATACGCCCGATCTCACCAAGCAGGGTTTTACCCTTGTTGGCGGCCGCCTGTTGCCGCCGCTCGCCGAAACCGGCACCGGTCCGGCCGCCCAGTTCATGTATCAGAACCAGACCGCCGACCGGCTGACGGTCTACATCACCGCCGCCGCCAACCCGCCCGGAAAACCGTTCGAGCTCTATAACGACGATGGCGTCGAGGGCTATTACTGGGCCAACACCCAGATCACCTGCACGGTGATCGGCGATCTGCCGCACGCCGAAATGCAGGCCGTCGCCAAGGACGTCTACCAGCAGCTCACCTGGCGCCCGGACCCGCCGGCGCGGAGCTAAGGCGCCGCTCGTCAACCTTGAAAACGTCGGCTATCGTCCGCGCTGCCTGCTAAAGCCCGACGATGAAGGCCGGATGCCTTATCGATATAAGTGCGCAACGTGCGACCAATGGCACGAGGGATTTCCAGATATGGGCTTTGATGAGCCTATCTATGTTGCCCAAATGCCCGAGGATGAGCGGGCCAAGCGCGTATTTCTCACAACTGACTTTTGCGTCGTAGACGATACCAGCTTCTTTGTACGCGGCGTGCTTGTGTTGCCGGTGATCGGGATCGAGGAGTCTTTCGGCTGGGGAGTCTGGAGCAGCCTCAGCCAAGCGAATTTCACGCGCTATCAGCAGCACTACGGCGACGACGTATCCGATTGGCAACCAATGTTTGGCTGGCTCTCGAACCGCCTCCCCGACTACCCCGATACGGTCAACTTGGCCGTATCAGTGCAAACCTCCACGAGGGGACAACGGCCATTGCTAACGCTTAAGCCGGGGGACCATCCCTTGGCTCGAGATCAAGCGGCTGGGATCAGCCTTGAACGCGTCCTCGCTATCGTTGGCCCCTTCATTCACCCCTAGCGTCCGCCCGGGAGCATCCGGCGCAACACGCCATCGCCGGTGATGAAGTGATGTCCGAGCGCCGCAACGGCGTGGCCCGCGGCAAGGAAGATGATAATCCAGGCGACGTAGTTGTGAATCGACTCGAGCAACTCGCCGAAATCGCGGTCGACGGGGAAAAGTGGCGGCATCGTAAAGAGGCCGAAGAACGAAAACTCTTCGCCCTGAAACCAGCGCGTCAGAAACCCCAGCGACATCTGCAACAGCAGCAATCCATAAAGCGCAACGTGCACCGTCTTTGCCGCGATATCCTGAATGCCGTGATCCGCGGCCGGGAGGATGCGGCCGAGTGTAATGCGCCAGCCGAGCCGCCCGATGAGCACGGCGGCAAAGAGGATGCCCAACCCGACGTGAAAATTCTCGAGGGTGTGATGCCAGTGCCAGTCGCGCGGGGCATAGTCGGCCGTCAGGATGCTCGCAAACAGCGCCAACACGAGAATGGCCGTCGCCCAATGAAAGGCGATAGTCACGCCGTCATAGCGCACAGGCGCGGCTTTGGCCTCGATGAGTCGAGCGTCCATCCGATTGTCTCCGGGGTTCTGCGCGGCGGCGCCGCTTTCACCAGATAGACCGAGGACTGGACGAGTTTATTCCTGACACTCCCGCCAGCAGCAGGAAGGTCAGGCGCGGCCGGGGATCATCCGGCGCAGCACGCCGTCGCGCAGGACGTAGTGATGGAACAGCGCCGCAAGCGCGTGCGCACCGGCGAGATAAATGATCGCCCAACCGACGGCGTTGTGCAGCGGCTCGAAGATTTTCTCCCAGTCCTTGCTTGGTCCGAGGATTTCGGGAACCGAGAACAAGCCGAAGAAGAAAAATGGCTCGCCCTGTGCCCACCGGAGGGCGAAGCCGAGCACGATCTGCGCCGCGAGCAGCAGATAGAGCAGCCTGTGAACGCCACGTTCGAGCCGGGCCACGGCACCCGTGTTTGCGGACGGCAGTTTTCTCGCGCCGAACCAGCGCCAGACCAACCGTCCGATGAAGACGGCGACGAACAGCAGCGCAACGGAAATATGGAAGGCCTGCAGCCACTTCCTGAGCGGCGTCCCGCCCGGCAGTGCATTCCACCAGAAGGCCGTGCCAAACAATATGACGACCGCCAACGCCGTCAGCCAATGAAACGTCATCGTAACGCGGTCGTAGCGGGCGGCATTTGCCGCAACTGGTGTGGCGGCGATATCCGAAGTCGTCATTGCTGGCTCGCTGAATATGGCTTTTCCCGCCGCGTAGCCGCTGCCGGAATTTCATTCAACATCAATAATTTAGAAAGGTTCTAAAGGCGGCGTTCGCAAAAGCTGATTAATATGACTTTCAAATTCATAATTTGACGCGCTGCCAGCGACTTAGAGAAAGCTCGCACGAGGTCACGATCTTAATCCCGACGATCGGTTGAACAGTGCGTTTCGCGATTTGTGAGCCCTGCTCAGTGTCCCTGCCGTCTCAGCAGATCGTTCAGCCCACGACATCCCATACCGCCTCATGTGGCCAAAGCGGCCATAACGCCCTGGGCGAAAAGCGGCGCAGCGACCGGACGGGCGCTTCGTGCTGACTGGAATAGAGGTTGATCAGCCCGAGCTTGGCCGCCGAGGCCGGCCACGACCGCCGCCGCAGCCGTCGGCCCGACAGCGCGGCGTGGAGGTCGCTGACGCCGCGGCGTCGAACTTCCCCGCTCCGCGCATAGGGCAGGTCTTCATAAAAGCTGACGCTCACGTGACGAGGCAGTTGGTCGAGCAGCCCGATCACCACCGCCCGCGTCGCCAGATGGTTGACGTGCCCCCCGATCGCAGCCGGACAATAGAGCCGCTGGGCCTTGCGATCAGCGCCGAGTTCCAGCACCAGCGCCGAGAGACGCTCTTCGATCTGCGCGATATCATCGCCCACGCCCGATGCATCGCGGGATCCACGCCCGCGCAACCTCGGCTCTTCTGCGCCAAGATGGATCCGCTTGAGGCCGAAGCGGCTGGCGAACGAAGCATCTTCATGGTCGCGCAGAGCACTGATCCGATCGACATCGGCCGGATCCGGCAACCCGGTTTCATACGGGCCCGCAACATAGGCCGAACGGGTGTAGATATTGACCAGGATGCCACCGGGCGCAGAAACTATCTGTGAGCCGAGTGAAAATGCAGCGTCGTCGAAATGCGGCGATAGATATATCGGCGCTTCTTTGCCATGGGGGTTCAATTGTCTCTCAGCCGCCTTCTTTGCCAACGGACGGTCGCGACCGAAGATTTAGCCGCGCGGCTACAGCATCCACAACCCGCGCAGAGATAGAAGCCGGCTCAATAAATGTTCCCCGACATTCGCTATGTGCGTGCCGCTGCTGCGCTGCGCTTTACGGCAGAGGCGCGCGACCCGGCCATCCGGCGGCAACTTTCGCGATTGCCGCTCGTCGGCGGTATGTCGAGCATTCCCGCACGTGCCCAGAACCTGCCAGAGGTTCTGCGCCGCGTGCTGCCGCAGGTCGACCGGCTGCACCTGTTCCTGCATGGCTACGACGCCGTTCCTCAGGGCCTCGAACGCGACGGCCTGCTTATTTATCGTTGCGGCACGGACCACCCCTATCGCGCGTCTGGCAAATTCTATGGCCTGTCGCAAGAACCCGGTCCGTGCCTCTATTTCGGCTTTGACGACGACATCCTTTACCCGGCCCGTCACGTAAGAATGCTGCGGGCTGCCCTGCTGCGCTACGGCGGCCGCGCGCTTGTCGGCATCCATGGCTCGCGCTACGTCCGGCCGTTCATCCGCTTCACGGGCGAGCGCCTGTTGCGGGGCTTCTGGAACGGGCTGCCTTTCGACGAGACGGTCGACGTAGTCGGCGCAGGCACCTGCGCTTTTGCCAGCGAGGTGGTCCGCTTCTCCCCTCCAGCCTGGCTCTATGGCGACATGGACGATCTGATGCTTGCCCAGGAGGCCGAACGGCTCGGCCTGCCGCGCGTCGTTGTCGGCCGCCCAAGCCGCAGTCTGCAAGCTCTCCCTGTACTTGACGAAGGCCTTTGGGGCGGGGCTGTCCGCGATGATAGCCGCCAGACCGAGCAGCTCAAACGGCTGATCGAAATGATCGACAACAGGCCCGGTGCCGCGAAACGCAAGGCTTTGCCGGCTCAGTAGCCCTGCCGCCTCAGCAGATCGTTCGAATAGATGTTGTGCGGCCCGATATTGCGGATGTCGCGCTCGCCCATCAGGGCCATGGAGGTATCGGCTTCCTTGCGCACGATGTTGAGCGCGCGCGTCACCCCGGCCTCGCCACCCGCGCCTAGCCCGAAGGCCATGATGCGTCCGATCAGCGCGCCCTTGGCGCCGAGCGCCAGCGCCTTGAGCAGATCCTGCCCCGAGCGGATGCCGCCATCCATCAGCACTTCGGTCTTATGACCGACCGCATCGACAATCTCCGGCAGCACACGGATGGTTGACGGCGCGCCGTCGAGCTGCCGTCCACCGTGGTTGGAAACGACGATTGCATCGGCTCCGTTGTCGATCGCAAGCTGCGCGTCTTCCGCATCCAGAATGCCCTTGACGATCACCGGCCCGCCGAACCGCTTCTTGATCCAGGCGATGTCTTTCCAGTTGAGCGTCAGGTCGAACTGAGTCGCGGTCCAGGTGCTGAGCGTGCCGAGGTTGGTCGCCTGGCTTACATGGCCGGCGATATTGCGGAAGGTGCGCCGCTGCGTACCAAGCATGCGCATCGCCCAGCCCGGCTTTGCCACCATTTCAGCCACGAATTGCGGCGTGATCTTTGGCGGGGCGGTCAGGCCGTTGCGAATATCCTTGTGGCGCTGTCCGAGGATCTGGAGATCCATCGTCAGGACCAGCGCCGAGCAGTTGGCGGCTTTGGCGCGGTCGATCAGCCGCTCGATAAACGGGCGATCCTTCATCACATAGAGCTGGAACCAGAACGGCTTCGTCGTGTTCTCGGCTACATCCTCGATCGAGCAGATGCCCATCGTCGAGAGGGTGAACGGAATGCCGAACTTTTCCGCGGCCTTGGCCGCCTTGATCTCCCCATCGGCATCGGTCATGCCGGTCGAACCGACCGGCGCAATGGCGACGGGCAGGCTCACCGGCTGGCCGAGCAGCGTTGAAGAAAGATTGCGATCTTCGAGGTTCACTGCCACGCGCTGGCGAAAAGTGATCTTCTTGAAATCCTCTTCGTTCGCCTTGTAGGTGCCCTCGGTATAGGCGCCGGAATCGATGTAATCAAAAAACTGCTTCGGCACCCGCCGTCGCGCCATTTTCTTCAGATCATCGACGGTCAGGGCACGATCGAGCGCGGACATTTTCTTCCCTCGGCGAGTTTCCTCAGGCTGTAGCCGCTGACATGTTAGTGGTCAATCATCCGTTTGGACCGGCGGATAGGTATGCTCGGTCCCGCGAAAATCCTCGACCGCGTAACACCCATCGCCAAGATCGCGGACGGTCGAGGCCTCAATCACCGTCTTGCCGTGGCCGCCGGGGATATCGAGGATGTAGGTCGGCTGGGCGAGGCCGGAGATGCGGCCCCGCAGCCCCTTCACCAACGCCTGCCCCTCAACGATCGAAACGCGGAAATGGCTGGTGCCGGGCGCGAGGTCCGGATGATGCAAATAGTACGGGCGGATGCGGTTTTCGACAAAGCCGCGCATCAGCTCGGCCAGCACATCAGCGTCGTCGTTGATGCCCCGCAACAGCACGGTCTGGCTGATCAACGCGATTCCCGCATCGGCCAGCCGCGCAATCGCGGCCTTTGCTTCGGTGGTCAATTCGCGCGGATGGTTGGCATGAACCGCGAGATAGGTGGTTTTGCCGCTTGCCTTGAGCGCCGCGAGCAGCGCCCCGTCGATCCGCTCGGGCTCGACAATCGGGACGCGCGTATGAAACCGCACGATCTTCACATGCGGGATTTTTGCCAGCCGCACCATAAGCTCGCTTAGCCTTCGCGGCGAGAGCACCAGCGGGTCACCGCCGGTAAGAATGACCTCCCAGATCTCGCTGTGGTCCGTGATATAGGCGAACGCCGTGTCGAGCGCTTCCGGGGTCAGCGTGCCGAGTCCATCGGGGCCGACCATTTCGCGGCGGAAGCAGAAGCGACAATAGACCGGGCAGACATGCACCGCCTTCAGCAGCACGCGGTCTGGATAGCGATGGACGATACCCTCAACCGGCGACAGTTTTAGATCGCCGATCGGATCGGCGCGCTCTTCCGGCAGGTGCACCAGCTCGCGCGCATCCGGCACGAACTGCTTGGCAATCGGATCGTCGGGGTCGGCGCAATCGATCAGCGCTGTCATCGCCGGCGTTATGGCTAGGGCATAGCGCTCAGCGACGGAAGCAATCGCCGCCTCATCCTCAGGCGCGACGAGACCCGCCTCCACAAGCGCACCGGCTGTCTTGATCGGTCCGATGGCATTCATGTCGAGGCCTCGGCCACGGGCGCCCACATCACCTGTTCGATCCGCGGCGCTCCGGTCGCCAGCATCACCACACGGTCGAAACCCAGCGCGACACCGCTGGCCTCCGGCATAATCGCGAGCGCCGCGAGAAAATCCTCATCGACCGGATAGGTCTCACGATAAAGGGCTAGCTTCTCGGCCATTTCCGCCTCAAACCGCCGCCGCTGCTCGGCCGCGTCCGTCAGTTCACCGAACCCGTTGGCGAGTTCGACGCCACACGCATAAAGCTCGAACCGCTCGGCAACACGCGGATCATCAGCCGTCCGCCGCGCCAGTGCCGCCTCCGCGGCGGGATATCGATCAAGGATGGTGATCCGGCCGATCCCGAGACTGGGCTCGACTTTTTCAGTCAGCACGCGGCTGAAGAGGTACGACCAAGTATAATCGACAGGCACCGCGACACCTGCCGCCTTGAGTTGTTCCGCTAGAGCGCTGGCGTCAGTAGCCCCGTTCTTATCCATCGTCGCAAACAGATCGATGCCGGCATAACGCAAAAAGGCCTCCGCAACGCTCAGCCGTTCGAGCTCCGCAAAGGGATCGGCCTCGCGGTCGCGGTAACGCAACATCGTCGCGCCCGTAGCCTTCGCTGCGAGCCGGAGCATCGCCACGCAGTCATCAATGACCGCGTCATAGGGTTCGCCGGCGCGATACCATTCGAGCATCGTGAACTCAGGATGATGCAGCGGGCCACGCTCGCGATTGCGCCAGACATGGCCAAAACTGGCGATCCGCCGCTCGCCCGCCGCGAGCAGCTTCTTCATCGTGAATTCGGGCGAGGTATGGAGATACATCGCCTTCCCCACCCCATCATTGCCGATCGCCGTCGTCGCGAAGGCGTGGAGATGTGTCTCGTTGCCAGGCGAGCGCTGCAGCCCAGGGGGATCGACCAGCAAAAATCCCTCGGAGGCAAGATAGCCCCGCAGCGCCGCTTCAATACCGTTGCGCGCCAAAAGGATCGGCCGCCGGTCGGCGTGAACGGCGGGCGTCCACCATGGCGAAACCGGCGGCGATGATGCGGCGGTGGGCAACAGCGGTGTCTTTCGTGCGCGGGACTGGCGGTTTTCGTGAAATTGCGGTATCGGCGGCACCGAAACAACAGATCAGCGCGAGACGCTCGGCCTGTCGACGTCCCCTCTAGGCCGGGGCAAACGCGCGAACAAGGAAGAAATAATGGTCAAAGTCATCGCCTCCTCGCTCCGCAAAGGCAATGTCGTCGAGCAGGACGGCAAGCTCCACGTCATCCTGACCGCCGAAAACATCCATCCCGGCAAGGGCAATTCGGTGACCTACGTTAACATGCGCCGCATTTCGGATGGCGTGAAGGTCGAGGGCCGCTGGCGCACGGTGGAGATGGTCGAAAAGGCCGATGTCGACGAGCGCGCCTACCAATTCCTCTACCACGATGGCGAAGGCTACCACTTCATGGAGCCGACGACCTACGAGCAGCTTGCGGTCCAGGAAGATGTCATCGGCGATCAGGCGGTTTATCTGGCGGACGGCATGCAGGTGTTCCTCCAGACCTTCGAGGGCAACGCCATCGCCATCGAACTGCCGGCCCGCGTGACGCTCGAAATCACCGAGACCGAACCGGTCATCAAGAACCAGACCGCGTCGTCCTCGTTCAAGCCGGCCGTGCTGTCGAATGGCGCCAAGACCATGGTGCCGCCCCATATCGGCGTCGGCACCCGGGTCGTGGTGATGACGGCCGACGGTTCCTACGTCGAGCGCGCCAAGGACTGAGGACCGGCCGCGTTTTGCGGCAAAATCGCTCCAGTGGAGCGATTTTAGGTCCGAAGGCCCTGAGAGCTACGCTCGAAGGGCGGGAGCGTCCGCCCGGCCTCTGTCAGCACTCTGTCACAAGTGCTGCTAACCACTTGAAGCAACAGAGCTTTCTACTGAGGCTTGGTTGCCAAATGGTAACCAATCGGCTCTAGAATCGTCCGGCATCCTCTATGGAGCCGGACCGATGCAGTTACCAACCGCAGACCTGCGCAGGCTTGAGGGCTATGGCCTCACCACCGCGCAGATCGTTTATCACCTCCCCGACAACTACGACCTGCTGCAGGAATTCCTCTGGCAGAAATTCGACCTTTTCCCGAATTTCCCCGAACTCGCGAAATTCCTCGCCTTCTGGGAAACAAAGATCGAAGGCCCGCTGCATTCGGTGACCGTCGCCCACGCCCGCCTGATCCGCCCGACGGATTTGTCGGCGCTGAAGTCGATAACGCTGCACTGATAGCGGCGTCGGTTGACCGCCGACGCTCCACCGGATCAAGCTGGTGCAAAAGATCCGGAGGCAACGTGCGGAAGCGGCTGTTGATGATCCTGGCGCTGCTTGCTGGCGCAACGGGCGCGCATGCCGCCGATTTCACCGTCGACGCCTCGCTCGCGCTAAAGGCCGCCGACCATGCCGCGTCAGGTGCGCTCTACGGCATCGCTGCGCCGGGCTGGCCGCCGCAGAATTGGATCGACGATATCCACCCCAGGAATTTCACGCAGATGGCGCCCGGCGGCGGTCAACTGCCGAACGGCGAGCCAAAACCGGTAGGGGACGCGTTGACGGTTGCCCCGATCGCCGCGAAAGCCGGAGCCAGCGTGACCATTCGTCTGGCCGACACTTTTCCGAGTTTTCCTTACATCTGGCAGGGCAGCGACTTCTGGCGCGCCGCAATCGACCGCATCGTCAAGGCCGTCGTCGCCGCCAATCCGCCCAATATCTACGCCTACGAAATCTGGAACGAGCCCGACTGGACCTGGCAAAGCCAATGGGGCGATTTTGACGCGATGTGGGCCGCCACCTGGCGCGCTATTCGCGGCGTCGACCCGCTGCGGAAAATCATGGGTCCGAGTTTCAGCCGCTGGGACGCCGGGAAAATGCGGCAATTCCTTGCCGCCGCACAGCAGGCGGAGGCCCTGCCCGATATTGTCTCCTGGCACGAACTCGATCCGGCGGATGCAGACGACATCGAAGCACATGTGATTGCTTACCGCGCCATCGAGAAGGACCTCGGGCTCCTGCCGCACCCGATCAGCATCAACGAATATGGCAGCCAGCGCGCCATGGCGACGCCGGGCGCCTTGCTCCATTACATCGCCCAGATCGAGCGCGCCGGCATCGATACGGCCGACCTTGCCTTCTGGCACCGGCCGGGGCGCCTGTCCGACCTGCTGGTGCCCAAAACTATGGGCACCGGGCCCGCGACCGACCCCGAGCCGACCGGCGCTTATTGGCTCTACAAATGGTATGGCGAGATGATCGGCAATATGGTCGCCGCGACGGCCGTGCCAGGCGGCGGCCTCGACGGCATCGCAGCCTATGATGCAGACGAAAAGACGCTCCGAATCCTCATCGGCGGCCGCGCGGGCCGCCACACGATCGCAATACATGGCCTGAAGAATTTCGGCCCCACGGCGTTCGTGGCCACTACGGCGACGCGCTGGACGGGTACCGATGGCGCGCTAAAGCAGCCCGGGCGGCAGCTTTACCCGACTCAGGCCCCGGTCGGTGTCATGGTGGCGACCGAAGGTAGCACGATCGACTTCAACGTCTCGTTGGACCGCGACACCGACGCAGTGGAGGTGGTGGTGACGCCGTTTAGGTCAACAGCAGCCTCGTCAAAAGGCGGCGACGGTTGGACGATCTACCCTCCACTGTCCCTTCCCATCACCCAGCATATCGAGGCCGAAGACGGCACCGTCACGCACGGCCGAAGATTCACCATCCGCCCCACCAGCTTTTCTGCCAATCGCGCCTCGGGCGATGCCTATGTCGGCTTCTTCAACCAGACGGGCGCGGCGCTGTCGCTGCCCGTCTCGGTGGCCAAGGCCGGCCGCTACGACGTGGCCCTCAAATATTCGAACGGCCAGGCGGCACCCCAGTCGTTGACCCTTGCCGTCAATGGCGCGACTTGCTCGACGCTCGACCTCCTGCCGACACAGGGCCGCGAGCTTTTCGGTCTAGCTTACGCAACAATCACATTACCGGCTGGCATATCGACCCTGTCGCTGATCCGCAGCGGACCACCGCTTGCTTTAATCGCTGGCCCGAGCGTCCTCGAACTCGACGATCTCGAATTATCCTCCGTTCCCGGGGGCGCGGGAGACAACCTCGATTGCCCCGCGTCCTCGGCCCTGCACGCCCGTCCTCGTTGACGAGCCGCTACGCCGCCACAGCCTCGACCTGCGCCTCGCGGCCGGCACGGAGCGTGTTGGCCCACCAGACCAGATCGTCGAGCATCTTGACGGCCGTGTCGTCGAGGTAAGGGTAGTCGGCCATTGTCTTGCCTTCGCGCAGCATGCCGATCATCTCGATCATACCGATATGAACGGCAAACTTGACGGACGCTACCTGCAGCTCGGTCAGAATGTGCTTGAGATGCTGCACGGCGCGCGTTCCGCCGGCATTGCCGTAGCCAAGGAAGGCCGTAGGCTTCCGCCGAACCTCCGGATAAAGATGGTCGATTGCGTTCTTCAGAACACCGGTAATCGAATGGTTGTACTCGGCGGTGACGAAGACGTACCCATCCAGTTCAGCCATCTTGGCACCCCAGCGCCGCGCCGTTTCGTCAGCCGGCTGAACGAAGCCTGGCGAGCGCGCCTCTTCAAAGAACGGCATCGGGTAGTCGCGGAGATCGACGATCTCGAACAGCGCATCGTCACGCTTATTGGCAATATCGACCAGCCATTTGGCGGGAATATCGGCAAAGCGCGCCGGGCGCGTGCTGCCGATGATGATGCCGATTTTGGGGAGGGAATACATAGATCGCGTCCTTCACTTACGATTGGTAAGCGACGACGTAAGGGTAACTAGCGTTGGCCGCAAGACGGCACATTTTGTGCCACTACTGGCGCGCGCCAGCCGTAACTTACTTTGTCGTAAGCAAGGTTTCGGACGGCGCGTCGGGCTCGCCGGCGTAGCGCCTCTCGAACTCGCGGCGTGTTTCCTCGATCGCCGACTGGTTCTCCAGCACCCATTCGCCGATCGGCCGCAGCGCAAGCTGCAATGAGCGGCCGCGATCGGAAAGCTCGTATTCGACCTTTGGCGGAATCGTCGGATAGACGGTGCGGATCACGAGACCGTCGCGCTCAAGGTTCCTGAGCGTCACGGTGAGCATCCGTTGCGAGATGCCGTCGAGCGCATGGTGCAGATCCTTGAACCGCATGCGCTCGTCGCCCAGCGCCCGGAACAGTAATATCGTCCACTTGTCGCTGATCGGCGCCAATACCTTGCCGATCTTGCGGCAGTCTTCGACCTTGTGAAGCTCTTTCTCATCCATGCCTAATAGTTAGGCGCGAACAGGCGACGAATAAAGGGCTAGAGCTTCACGCTCCTCAGTCTCAGAGCATTAGCGATGACGCTGACCGACGACAAGCTCATTGCCGCCGCCGCAATCATCGGCGACAGCAGCCACCCGGTCAGCGGATAAAGCACGCCCGCTGCGATCGGGATGCCGATCGCGTTGTAGCCGAAGGCGAACCAGAGGTTCTGCTTGATATTTCCGAGCGTCGCGGTCGCCAGCCGGCGTGCCCGCACGATCGCCGAAAGATCGCCCTGCAGCAGCGTCAGCCCGGCCTGCTTTATCGCTACATCCGCGCCGGTGCCCATCGCGATACCGACATCGGCCGCCGCCAGCGCCGGCGCATCATTGACGCCATCGCCAGCCATCGCGACCTTGCTTCCGTCACGCTTGAGCCTGTCGACGAGATCATGCTTGCCCTCGGGCGTCATGCCGGCTTCGACGCGGTCGAGCCCCACGGCGGCGCCCACAGCTCTCGCCGGGCCTGCGGCATCGCCCGTCGCCATCACCACCTCGACGCCGTCCGCCCTGAGCGCATCGAGCGACGCCTTGGCGCCTGCCTTCACTGCATCGCTGACGGCAACGACGCCGATCACCACGCCGGCCTCCGCGACCAGCATTGCCGTCTGCTGTTGGAGCGGTTCGCTTTCGAGCAGCGCCACGACATTGTCTGGCACGGCGATGCCGAGTTGGGCCATCAGCGCGAGATTGCCCAGCGCTGCGGGACGCGCCGAAATGGTGCCGGTCACGCCCTTCCCGGTGACTGAGGCGAACCCGCTCATCGCCAGCCGTCGCGCGCCGCGATCGGCCCCGCCCTTCGTGATGGCCCGGGCAATCGGATGCGCCGAGCCGCGCTCGAGCGCCGCCGCCACCGCAAGCACCCTGCCCTCATCAACTCCCTTCACGGCGACTACTTGCCCGAGCGTCGGATGTCCCTCCGTCAGCGTGCCCGTCTTGTCGACGACGAGCGTGTCGACCCGGGCAAAGTTTTCGAGCGCCTCTGCATTGGAAATCAGCACGCCAGCGCGAGCCCCCCGCCCGGTTGCGACCATCACCGACATCGGCGTCGCGAGTCCCAGCGCGCAAGGACACGCAATAATGAGCACCGACACCGCCGCGACCAGCGCCTGCGCGAGGTCGTGGCTCAGCGCCAGCCAGGCGACAAAACTCACCACGGCAATCAATACCACCAGCGGCACGAACCAGCTCGCGACCCGGTCGGCCAAATTCTGAATCGGGGCGCGGCTACGCTGCGCCGTGGTCACGAGGTCGACGATCTGATTGAGCCGTGTTTCGGCGCCCACGCGCTCGGCACGCATCACAAAGCTGCCCTCGCCGTTGAGCGTGCCCCCGGTGACGGTAGCGTCCTTCGCCTTGAGCGCCGGCACCGGCTCGCCGGTCAGCATCGATTCATCGACATAGCTTTCGCCCTCGACGACGATGCCATCCACCGGCACCGCATCGCCCGGCCGGACCCACAGAAGGTCGCCCTTCTGTACCTGATCGAGTGGTACATCATGCTCATGCTCGCCATGGATCACCCGCGCCGTTTTGGGCGCCAGATCGAGCAGCGCCCGGAGTGAACTGCCGGTCTGTTCGCGCGCCCGCAGCTCCAACACCTGGCCGAGGAAAACCAGTGCGATGATCACTGCCGCCGCCTCGAAATAGAGCGGCGGGCCCTCCATAAGCGCGCCCATCGGGAACAGCGAGGGAAAGATCAGCGCCACGAGCGAGAAGAGATAAGCCGCGCCTACGCCCAGCCCGATCAGGGTCCACATATTGGGTGAGCGGTTCTTCAGCGAATTCCAGAAGCGGCGGAAGAACTGCTGCGCCGCCCATACGACGACCGGGGTCGCGAGCAAAAACTCGATCCACCCCGCCAGCGGTTCACCGATCCAGTTCCGGATTGGCAGCCCCACCATCGGCGACATCGCGATGACCAGCAGCGGGATGCTCAGCGCCGCACTGACCCAGAGGCGGCGCGTGAAATCCGTCAGCTCAGGGTTCGGCCCGGCATCGAGCGAAACACCAACCGGCTCCAGAGCCATGCCGCAGATCGGGCAATCGCCCGGCCCATCGCGAATGATCTCCGGATGCATCGGGCAGGTCCACTTCGACCCGGCTGGCGCCGACGTTGCCATATGGCTGTGGCCGGCATGTGCGGCATGGTCGTGATGCGCCATCGGCAACCCGAAGCGATCTTCGCCGAGATAGGCCGCAGGATCGGCCGCGAACTTCGTCCGGCACCCCTCGCTGCAGAAATAGTAGGTCTTGCCATCGTGCTCGGCCATCCACTTCGCCGTTGCCGTGTCCACCGACATCCCGCACACAGGATCGCGCTCCGGCGCAACTCCGGTGTCCGCCGAAGCGGCGTGATGACCATGATGATCGGAAGCGTCCATCGATCTGTCCTCTCGTTCACCGCTGTTCTGCACCTTCCCATCATGGTAAGGTCAAGGCCTTTCAACATATAGGTGATGCGATGCAGATCGGCGAGGTGGCGCGGCGTACCGGCGTATCGGCCAAGATGATCCGGCACTACGAGGCCATCGGCCTGATCCCGGCGCCCGATCGCCGCGACAGCAACTATCGCGACTACGGTCATCACGATGTGCATCGGCTTGGCTTCGTGCGCCGCGCCCGCGACCTCGGTTTCTCGATTCCCGAGATCCGCGATCTGCTGCGGCTGTGGGCCGACAGGCGGCGCACCAGCGCGTCCGTCAAGCGGCTGACGGAAGCGCATATCGCCGAGCTCGACGAAAAAATCGCGCTGATGATGGAGATGCGCGCAACGCTCGCTAATCTCGCGGAAGCCTGCGACGGAAATCACCGGCCGGACTGCCCGATCATCGCTGGCCTTGCCGGCGAAACGCCGGTCCCCGCCACGCATCGGCGCGCCGCCTGACAATCATCGGTGATCTCAGCGCGCTTGGGCGTTCATCAACACAGAAATGCCGCTTTTCTTTTGCCGAGATCGTGTTTGAAGGGAACTGCAAGACATCGTAGACTGTTGTGCTGTAACCTTTGCCGCCGAGTCGAGGCCACATCTGCCGACGGTAAAGTTAAACGAGGGAAACTACCGTGACTAGCAAAGATTTTCGGGCGGATGAGCCCGAGCCTGGAAGTATAGGGCGTCGTCTGATCCCGGCGACGCCAGAACGCCACTCCGGCGCCGATACTATAGCGTCGCTACCGCCTGCACTGAAATTGCCGCCTGCCGTCGCCGGTTCATCGCGCGCCGCGATGCCCGCAGAGAAGCTCACGCGAGCACCTCGCACCGTAGAACCGATCAACCGTTTCCCGCTTTCCGAACATTCACGCGCGTTCTTGCGCCGTCACTATCCCGGCGTCTCCATCCACGATTGGAACGACTGGAAGTGGCAGGTCCGCAATCGCGTCCGCCGGCTTGACGTGCTGGAAAAGATCATCGACCTCACGCCTGATGAACGCGCCTCGGTAGAGCAGCGCACCGGCAACCTGCCGATCGCCATCACGCCCTATTACCTGTCGCTGCTGTCCCCCACCGATCCCAACCAGCCGCTGCGCCGCACCCACATCCCCATCGGCAGCGAGTTCATCCGCGGCGTCGGCGAAGACCCCGATCCGCTGCACGAGGATCACGACACGGCGGTGCCCGGCCTCGTCCACCGCTACCCCGACCGAGTGTTGTTTTTGACCACCGGCTTCTGCTCCACCTACTGCCGCTACTGCACGCGCTCGCGCATGGTCGGTGAAACCAACGGCGAATATTCGTTCTCGGTCAGCCAGTGGGAAAAAGCCGCGCAGTACATCGAGGCGCATCCCGAAGTCCGCGATTGCCTGCTTTCAGGGGGCGACCCGCTCTCGATCGGTGACGATAAGCTCGAATGGCTGCTCGATCGGCTCCGACGGATTCCGCATCTCGAATTCTTGCGCATCGGCACGAAGATCCCGGTCGTCATGCCGCAGCGCATCACCCGCAAGCTCACGCGGATGCTGAAGCGTTTCCACCCCCTCTGGATGTCCATCCACTTCACCCACCCTGACGAACTCACCCCCGAGACCATCGAGGCCTGCGCCCGCCTTGCCGATGCCGGCATTCCGCTTGGCAGCCAGACCGTGCTGCTCAAGGGAATCAACGACAGCGTGGAGACGCTAAAACCGTTGTTCCAGGGCGTTTTGCGGGCGCGGGTGAAGCCGTATTACCTCTACCAGTGCGACCCCGTTTCGGGCTCCGAGCATTTCCGCACCTCGGTTGAAAAAGGCCTCGAAATCATCCGCGGCCTGCGCGGCCACACAACCGGCTATGCGGTGCCGCAATTCGTTGTCGACGCCCCCGGCGGCGGTGGCAAGATCCCGTTGCTCCCCGACTATGTCATCGGCCGCGATGGCGACGACCTGCTGCTCACTAATTTCGAACGCGGCACCTATCGCTATCCCGACCCGGCGGGGAACACAGGAAAGGCGCAGGACGCACTGCGCGCGGCGGGGTTTCGACTGGACGCGCGGAATGGGCTGTATGGGGCGCCGTGACTGAGCCTCTCGATCTCCCCCGCCATCGCGGCATCCGCGTCACCGAAATCGAGGGCCGCGGCCGCGGCGTTGTCGCGATCGAACCGATCCGCAAGGGCGAACTGATCGAAGCATCGCCGGTCGTCCGCCTCTTGCCCGACGCCAGCCCGCCGAGATCGTCGCCGCTCTACGATTATGTCTTCGCCTGGGACGAGCCGCCCTTTGCCGAGGCCGTCGCCTTTGGCATCGTCTCGCTGGTCAATCACGCCCTAGCGGCCAACGCCACGCTAGCCTGCGACATCCCCGGCCAAACCCTGCGTCTGCTCGCCGCGAGTGACATCGAAGCCGGCGAGGAGATCACTATCGACTACGATATCCCGCTCTGGTTCGAGGCGCGCTGATGCTCGTCGGCATGACCTATGACCTCAAGGACGACTACCTTGCCCAAGGGTTCTCGGACGAGGACGCCGGCGAGTTCGATGCGGCAGTGACCATCGATGCCCTCGACGCTGCCATCGTCGCCAACGGCCACGAGGTCGAACGGATCGGCTCGATCCGCGCCCTAGTCGCGGCACTAGCCGCCGGCCGCCGCTGGCATCTCGTCTTCAACATCGCCGAAGGCGTGTCGGGCATCGCCCGCGAGGCGCAGGTGCCGGCGCTGCTCGAGGCCTACAGCATCCCCTTCACCTTCTCGACCGCCGATGTGTTGACCGTCGCTATGGACAAAGCGCTGGCCAAGCTTGTCGTGCGGCAGGCCGGCATCAACACGCCGGACTTCGCCGTCGTCCGCTCTGCTCGCGACCTGCAGAGCGTAAAACTCCCCTACCCGCTTTTCGTCAAACCGCTGGCCGAGGGTACATCGAAGGGTGTGCATGAAACGAGCAAGGTCGCCGACCGCCAGGGTCTCACCGCAAAATGCCTGGAGGTGCTGAAGACCTACCGACAGCCGGCATTGGTCGAGACCTACCTGCCCGGCCGGGAGTTCACCGTTGGCCTTGTCGGTGCGGGCGCAACGGCGCGCGTCATCGGCGTCGCCGAGGTGACGTTCAAGCCCGGCGGTGACCCATCCGCCTATTCCTACCGCAACAAGATGGACGCCTACGACGTGCTGACCCTCGCCACCGATCCGCTCGCCGCAGCGGCCGGCGGCGTGGCGCTCGCTGCCTGGCGCGCCCTGGGCTGCCGCGATGCCGGCCGCATCGATATCCGCTGCGATGCCGAGGGGCAGCCGGCCTTCATCGAGGTCAATCCGCTCGCAGGCCTGCGCCCCGACTGGTCGGAGTTATGTGTACTCGCCGAGCAGGCGCGAATGCCCTACAACGCCCTCATTGGCGCCATTCTGAGCGAGGCGATTGCACGGATTCCAGCAAAATGAGCAACCTAAAGGTTGCTGTTCTGGTGCCGCCAGAAGACCCGACGAATGCTGCCGATCGCGCCGATACATTCGTCCAGGCAGCCGAAATTAGTGAATGCTTAAGCATACTTGGCAACGAATGCTTAACCATAATTTTCGGAGATGACCGAGGGGCGACGGAGGAGAGGCTGCTGGACGAGCTGCCGGATGTCGTCTTCAACCTAGTCGAAGACGTGTCCGAAGGGGCCGACCACCTGCATGTTGCGACAGCGCTGCTGGATCGGCTGCGCCTGCGCTATACTGGCGCCCCGACGGTGGCTCTCGAAGCGCTCGGCGATAAGCGCGAGATGAAGCGGCGGCTGATGGACACCGGCCTGCCGGTCGCGCCCGATGCCACAGACGGTCCCGCAGACGCCGGCTACATCGTAAAGTCCGCGACCGAGCACGCTTCGATCGGCATCGACGCGACGAGCGTCGTCAGCGGACGCGCCATTGCTCAGGCACTCACCGCACGACGGCAAGCCGAGCGTGGCGGCACATGGTTCGCTGAACAGTATATCGACGGCCGCGAGTTCAACCTGGCGCTGCTGGAAACGGGGGCTGGTATCGTGCCCCTGCCCGTCTCGGAAATCCTCTTCCTCGATCATGCCGGCCGTCCAAAAGTCGTCGGCTATGCCGAAAAGTGGGCCGAGGACAGCGCCGCCTATGCGTCGACACCGCGCAGCTTCGCCACTGCCTCGGCCGATGCCCCACTCCACGCCGAACTTACCCGCCTCAGCCTGGCCGCCTGGCACCTCTTCGGCCTCAAAGGGTACGCGCGGGTCGATTTCCGGGTTGATGATCTGGGCGCGCCCTATATCCTTGAGGTGAACGCTAATCCCTGCCTCGCGGCCGATGCCGGGTTCTGCGCAGCAGCCGCCGAGGCGGGCCTAAGCCAGACCGATATCGTCGCCCATCTGATCGAGACCGCCCTTGCCTGAATTGTTACGCTGGCGCCAGATCGCTGAACCCGCCGATCCCCAAAAGATCAGCGAACTCGTCGCCGCCACGGAAGTTTTCACCGCCGAGGAAGCCCGCGTCGCCGGCGAACTCGCGACGACGACGCTCAACGGCACCGAGACCTACCGCTTCATGTTCGCTGAAGAGCCGGGTGGAAAGCTCCGCGGCTTCACCTGTTTCGACCGCATCCCGCTGAGCGACGTGAGTTTCGACCTCTACTGGATCGCCGTCGCGCCCGAAGCCCGTGGCACCGGCCTCGCACAAGACTTGATCCGCCGCACCGCGGCCTTCGCCAAATCGAAGCGCGGCCTCTGGCTCTTCGCCGAGACCTCCTCGCGCGAACCCTATGCCCGCGCCCGCGCCTTTTACCAAAGCACGGGCTTCGAAGAGGCGGCCCGCTTCGACGATTTTTATGCGCCCGGCGATGCCAAGGTGATGTTCCGGCTCAAACTATGATCACCGAGCCGATTTTCGAGCTTGATGCCTTTCCCACGCAGGCGGAGCTTGCGCCGCTCTGGCTTGCCGCATGGGACAATCCCGTTTCGCCCAACTATGCCCAAAATCTCGCGCGCAGCCTCTGCCATGGCGTCATCTGGGATGGCGAGACGCGCCGCCTGATCGGCTTCGTCAACGTTGCCTGGGACGGCGGTGCCCACGGCTTCCTGCTCGATACGACCGTTCATCCGGATTTCCAGCGACGGGGTCTCGCTACCGAACTGGTACGTCTCGTCACCGAGGAGGCACGGGCACGCGGCGCCGAATGGCTGCATGTCGATTTCGAGCCGCACCTCGAATCGTTCTATCGCGGCTGCGGATTCCGGCCCACCGCGGCGGGGTTGCTAAAACTCTCGCCTTAGCCGTCTTGCCCTTCTCTTCCGTCCATGCTGGATTGCCGCGCAACGCGCCGAGAGCCGCGCGATGGTCAGGGAGAAAATCGTGACTGACACAGGCCCAATCTACGAACATTTCGAGAAGGATTTTCGCCACCTGGTCAATGGCAGCGCCCGGTTCGAGACCCTCTTCACCGATTGCCGCTGGGCCGAGGGGCCGGTCTGGTTCGCCGACGGCAATTATCTGCTCTGGAGCGATATCCCGAACGACCGCATTCTGCGCTGGATCCCCGGCGTCGGCGTATCGACCTTCCGCTCGCCTGCCGGCAATACCAATGGCCACACCCGCGACCGCCAGGGCCGGCTGGTCTCGTGCTCGCACGGCAATCGCCGGGTCGAGCGCACCGAGGCCGATGGCACGATCACCGTCCTCGCCGACGGCTACAAGGGCAAGCCGCTGAATTCGCCCAACGACGTCGTCGTCAAATCCGATGGCACCATCTGGTTCACCGATCCGGCCTACGGCATCGAGAGCGACTATGAGGGCCACAAGAGCCCCCAGGAACAAGCCGGCTGCTACGTCTTCCGCATCGATCCGAACAGGGGCGACCTCACCCTCGTGGCCGACGACTTCGACCGGCCGAACGGCCTCGCCTTCTCGCCCGATGAATCGATCCTCTATGTCGCCGACAGCGCCGGCGGCGGTGACCGCAGCCGCCCGCACCATATCCGCGCTCTCAAAGTCGGCGCCAACAATCGCCTCGGCAGGAGCCGCGTCCTGATCGAAATCAATCCAGGCGTTCCCGACGGCTTCCGCATCGATACCGACGGCAATCTTTGGACAACGGCCGGCGACGGCGTCCACATCTATACGTCCTCGGGCGTCCTCTTGGGGAAGATCCGCACACCCCGCACCCCGGCCAACGTCACGTTCGGCGGCGCCAAGCACAACTGGCTTTTCATCGCCGCCTCGGACTCGCTGCACCTGCTCCACACCATGGCCAACGGGGTGCAGCGGCCGTAGCGGGTCCTAGCGCCGCCGGCGAACCTTGATGTCGACGATGGCGGCGCTACTCAACCGCTCACGATATTGCGCCTTGGGTGGTACGGCGCTTGAGCGGTAAGCTCCGGCGAACCAGTCGTCTTCATCGAAGACGATGGCGTTGGTCGCCGGATCGTAGCGCAGCGAAATGCTCTGCCCGGTGGTGGTCCGGACGTTCAGCCGGTTTTGCACCGGCGGCGAAACGGAATGGCTTCCCAGCATGATCGAGTCTCCGGCTGTTGGCCGTGAAGACCGGGCAGTGACTCGAACTACTTGCGCGAAGAACACGAACAGCGCACCCGGATGCGGTCGACGATCGCATACCGACGGTTTTAGGACGCCTCTGCGTTAGTGACATGACACTGGACCGTCAGCATTGTGACAGCCCATGTGATTGAAGTAAGACGCGAAATGCGCATTGCAGGCTAGATCGAGCCCGCATGCCGTCTAGATGCAACGCCGCCTTCAGACATTCCCGCGATAACCGCGACGGCATTCGGCTGAGAGCGGAACTAGCCCTGAGAACTAATCAGGTCTAGAAATACAAAAAGTCAGTGGTGAGTGTTCTAAGCCTCAAACATCGGCAACAACGAAATATCGTGGAAAACAGCACGGTCTCAGAGCCAAAAGGAACCGCCCGGATCGAAGCTTTGAGCGACGGCATCTTTGCCATCGGTATGACGTTGCTTGTTCTTGATATTCACGTCCCAGACGTTGGCGTCGATGCATCGCTGACCGGCGCATTGCTGGCAAATTGGCCGAACTATCTGGCCTTCGTCGTAGGCTTTTTTACGCTGCTCGTTTGCTGGATCAATCACCATTGCATGTTCGAATTCATCCGCAAAGGTGACGGCGTCACCCTGCTGCTAAATGGCTTCAAGATGTTGGTGGTTTCGTTCACGCCCTTCGCGACGGCGCTCTTTTCCAGATATTTCGACACCGACAATCAGCAGATCGCGATCAGCGTCTACACCGGCAACTTCTTCCTCATGGGATTGTCGATGACGGCGTTGTGGGCTTATTCGCAGGCCAAGGGGTTCACTGTCGCAAAAACGAGCCGGGAATTGCTGCTTGTAACCCGGCTCTACGTCCTCGCTTCGGTGCTGGCGGGCGCCATTTTCGTCCTGTCGTTCGTATCGGTCTGGGCGTCTTTGGCGCTCTTTGTGGTCATGTTCGGCATCTTCGTTTTCCCACGCGGCCTGATCCGGCACGTCATGCGGTTGGAGAACTATCCGATGCCGACTGAAGAGCTAGCGCCGCCGGTCGAATAGACCAACCGGCCCGCGCCCGGATTTCGTGCTCAGAACGTCGCGCCGATCTGCCAGGGGACGAACTCGTTGTCGCCGTAACCGAGTAGTTCGGACTTGGTCTGCTTGCCCGAGGCGACCGCCAGAATCTCGTCAAAAATTTCCTGGCCCTTTTCCTCCAGCGTCTGCCCGTTGAGCACGGCGCCGCCATCGATATCCATGTCGTCGATCATCTTCTGGTAGATGTCGGAGTTGGTCGCGATCTTGATCGACGGCGTCGGCTTGCAGCCATAGGCCGAGCCGCGGCCAGTGGTGAAGCAGAGCACGTTGGCGCCGCCAGCCACCTGCCCCGTGGCGGACACGGGGTCGTATCCGGGTGTATCCATGAACACGAAGCCTTTTTCCGTCACGGGCTCCGCGTAGCCATAGACCGCCGTTAGCGGCGAGGTGCCGCCCTTCGCCGCAGCGCCCAGCGACTTTTCGAGGATGGTCGTCAACCCGCCGAGCTTGTTGCCGGGCGATGGGTTGTTATTCATCTCCATGCGGTTGCGCTCGGCGTAGTCTTCCCACCAATGGATGATGTCGATGAGCTTTTCGCCGACCTCACGGGTGACGGCACGCCGCGTCAGCAGGTGCTCGGCACCATAGATTTCGGGCGTCTCGGAGAGGATCGCCGTGCCGCCATTGCGCACCAGAATATCGGCGGCGATACCCAGCGCCGGATTCGCGGTGATGCCCGAATAGCCATCCGAGCCGCCGCACTGCAGCGCCAGCATCAACTCGCTCGCCGGCACCCTTTCGCGCTTCACATTGTTGACGATCGGCAGCATGGCCTTGATTGCTTCGACGCCGGCCTCGACCGTCTTCTTCGTGCCGCCCGTTTCCTGGATGGTCATGGTGCGGAAGGTATCGCTCTCCTCGACCTTATAGGCTTCCTTGAAGCGCGGAATCTGGAACCCTTCGCAGCCGAGGCCGACCATGATGACGCCGCCCATATTCGGGTTCGTCGCATAGCCCCAGGTGGTGCGCTTGAGGGTGTCGAAGATCACCCCGCGATAGTCGATGACGCAGCCGTTGGACTGCTTCAGCGCGATGATGCCGTCGATATTGGGATAATTGTCCAGAATGCCGCTGCGCTCGATTTCCTTGGCGATGAACCCGGCGACAGTGGTGGAACAGTTCACCGAGGTGAGGATGCCGACATAGTTGCGCGTGCCGACCTTGCCGTTGGCGCGCCGAAAGCCCTCGAACGTCGCGCGCTCCGCTTCGGGCACGTAATCAACCGGCACAAAGCCTTCCCCGAACGCGTAATCGCGCGAGAACGCCCCGTGCTCTTCGCCGATGCCGCAATTGTGCTCGTGCACCCAGTCGCCCGGCGCGATATCGGTCTTGGCGAAGCCGATGATCTGTCCGAATTTCACCACCGGCTGGCCGGTCGCAATCGGCCTCGTCGCAAACTTGTGCCCCTTCGGCACCCGCTTGGTGATGACGACGCGCTGCGGCGTCGAGGCGCCGGCATCGAGATTGACGAGCGCTACCGCGACATTGTCCTGCGCGTTGAGCACCAGGGTACTTGGCGTTGAAATCGGGGCGGCTTCGTTCATTGCAATCTTCTGCTTTCCTGGCGTACGGCTGGGATATCGGTAACGCCTGTCAGCCGCGCCATCGTCAAATGGCCATCGGCTCGGCGGTTGCTAAGCGCATAGGCTCCAACTAACATGTTAGCATGAGCCTAACCAGTCCCTATGATTTTCTGAGGCTTCCCGCGACGGCGGCGCGCGGCAACGTCACGGCCTCGGTAACTGAGCAATTGCGCAACGCCATCGTCACGCTGGAATTGAGGCCGGGTGAAGTGCTCGACAAGGGCGCCATCTGCGACCGGCTCGGCGTATCGCGTTTTCCGGTGTCGGAAGCGCTGGCCCGGCTGCAGGGCGAAGGCCTCGTCGATATCCAACCCCAGCGCGGCTCGACCGTATCGCTCGTCCGCCTCGCGGACGTCACCGAATACATGCTCATCCGCAAGGCCCTCGAATGCGAGGCGGTGCGCGTACTGATCGGCAACCACACGCCGGATCTCATCGAAGCGCTGAGCGCCAATCTTCAGGCGCAGCGCGCCGCAGTCGAGCGCAACGACCGCGAAACCTTCCACGGCCACGATCTCGATTTCCACGACATGCTGTTCGCCTCGATGCGCTTTGCCAAGATCAAGGCGGTGATCGAAGCTGCCCGCGCCAATCTGGATCGCGCCCGCCGGCTGATCATCACACCCCGGCGTCTGGCCTTTTCGCTCACCGAACATCAGGCCGTGCTCGACGGCATCAAGGCGGGCGATGCTGCGCGCGCGGCAGCTGCCATGCGCGCCCACATCGATTCGGTGATGCTCGAAGTTTTTGCCTTCGCGCGCGACCGGCCCGAACTCTTCGCCGATGGCGACGATGTCCCCGCCGCCGACCGCAACGATTTTCCGTTCGGCTAACGACCAACCAACCAAGGACCAAAACAATGCTCAAGGGAATCCCGCCGATCGTCGGCCCCGACCTGCTGTATGTGCTGCAGGCGATGGGGCACGGCGATGAGATCACCATCGTCGACGCCAACTACCCGGGCGACAGCGCCGGTCCCGAACTGGTCCGCATGGATGGCCATTCGGCAACCGACGTGCTCGAGGCCATCCTGACGCTGATGCCGCTCGATGATTTCGTCGATGATCCCGCGATCTGCATGCAGGTCGTCGGCAATGCCAACAAGCGCGAACCGATCATGGATGAGTTCGAGAAAATCGTGAAAAAGCACGAACCGAAAATGGCCATCACCACGCTCGAGCGCTTCGCTTTCTACAAGCGCGCCAACGCCGGCTACGCCATCGTCCAGACCGGCGAGCGTCGCCTTTACGGCAACATCACGCTGAAGAAGGGCGTCATCCGGCCCTGACCGCTGACACACATCACACCGAACGCTTTCGACCAAGGTCGGCCTCGACTCTCCTAGCGCCGAGGGCGTAAAGCCTGCCGCAAAACTGAAGAGGGAATACCGATGAAATTGCTGCGTGTTGGTGCCGCCGGCGCCGAAAAGCCCGCTCTGCTTGCCGATGACGGCAGCTACCGCGACCTGTCGAGCATCGTGCCCGATCTCGCCGGCGCCGCGCTGACGCCCGAAGGCATGGCGAAAATCCGCGCCGCGGACTGGAAATCGCTGCCACAACTCGACAAGTCGCTGCGCATCGGTCCCTGCGTCGGCCATGTCGGCAAGTTCATGTGCATCGGCCTCAACTACGCCGACCACGCCGCCGAAACCGGCGCCGCAATCCCCAAAGAACCGATCCTCTTCATGAAGGCGACGAGCGCCATCATCGGACCCAATGATGATGTCGTCCTGCCCAAGACCACCCTAAAACCCGACTGGGAAGTCGAGCTCGGCGTCGTCATCGGCAAGAAGGCCTCGAACATCGACGTCAAGGATGCGCTGAGCCATGTCGCCGGCTATTGCGTCATCAACGACCTTTCCGAGCGTCACTATCAGACCGAGCGCGGCGGCCAGTGGACCAAGGGCAAATCCTGCGACACCTTTGGCCCGATCGGCCCGTGGCTGGTGACGCCCGACGAGGTGCCTGATCCGCAGAACCTGCCGATGTGGCTCGAGGTTGATGGCCACCGCTACCAGAACGGCAACACCAAGACGATGATCTTCGGGGTCGCCCACATCGTCGCTTATCTCAGCGAATTCATGAGCCTGCTGCCGGGCGATGTGATCTCGACCGGCACCCCGCCGGGCGTGGGCATGGGCATCAAGCCGGAACCGATCTGGCTGAAGCCCAACCAGACCATGCGCCTCGGCATCCAGGGCCTCGGCGAGCAGCAGCAGCGCACCAAGGCCTACGCGGCCTGAGATGCCTACGGCCGGCGCGCCACGAGGTCGATTTCGACCAGCGCGCCGACCGCCAGCGCCGTCACCCCCACCGTGGTTCGGGCCGGCAGCTTGCCCGGCTCGAAAAAACTCGGCCAGAGCGCATTGAGCCCCGCGTAGTCGCGGTTGAACTCGGTGAGATAAATCCGCGCCATGGTAATGTGCTCAAGCCCGAGCCCGACGCCGCCGAGCACGATCTTCAAATTCTCGAACACCCGGCGCGTCTGCGCCTCAATGCCGGCCGGCAGCGGCGCGTCAGGCGCCGCGGGATCGGTCGGCATCTGCCCCGTGACGAACACCCAGCCATCGGCCTCGACGGCATGCGAAAACGGCGCGACCGGCCTCGGGCCGGCAGCAATGACATGATGAATCGGCAGGGACATCGGCGACTCCACTGAAATGATCGGCCGATATTCGGGGCCCAGCGATCGGAGTCAACCGGCCCGATAGGTGCGTTGCGCCACCGGCTCTTCTCAAACCGGATGCCGCCGCTAAGGTGTCGCCGCCTTTTCGCGGGAGTGCAGGATGTTTGCCTTCGACAAATACGTGTCGCCATTTCTGACGCCGATCGGCGGCGGACTGGTGCTGGCGCTGATCGCTCTCATCCTGCTGCTGGCAGGCCGCCGCCGTTTGTCCGCGTTGCTTCTCGCCATCACCATCATGGGCCTCTACGTCACCTCGACGCCGTTTCTCGCCGGCTGGCTGTCAGGCATGCTCGAACGGCAGTATCCGCCCGTCGCGATGGCGGCCACGCCAGCCGCCGACGTGATCATCGTGCTCGGCGGCGCCACCGGTCCTGCCCTGCCGCCGCGACAGGATCCCGACCTCAACGAGCACGCCGACCGGCTGATGCACGCCGCCGACCTTTACAAGGCCGGCAAAGCCAAATTCGTCCTCGCCTCGGGCGGCAACTGGCGGCATCCGTCGTTGGACCATACCGAGGCCGACGACATGCGCGAGGTTTTGATGCGCTTCGGCGTCCCTGCCGACGCCATCCTGATGGAGGGCAAGTCGCTCGACACCGGCCAGAACGCCGATTTTTCGGCCACCGTCATGCGCGAGCACAATATGAAATCGGCTTTGCTCGTCACCTCAGGCATCCATATGCCGCGCGCCATGGCAACCTTTCGCCGGGCGGGGGTCGATGTCACCGCGTCCTCGACCGATATCGTCGATGCAGGCTCGGTTGATTGGCTCGTGCTCGACTGGATGCCTTCGCCGATGGCGATGGTCCACACCGGCGACGCCCTGCATGAGCTCGCCGGCATGCTTTACTACAAGCTGCGCGGCCGAGCCTGAACGGCCATCCGCAAATTTTCGCCTTGTGCTTGCGGGGACATGTCCCGATGTTTCTATTCAAACGCCGCCGGCCAATAACTCGCGGTGCTCAAAGACGGTTTTGTCATTTGGCAATTCCGTCATAAGCATGCACCCTGCGTGCCATAGGGGTGGCCAAAGCTGCGGCCGTGCGGCAGCAACCGCGCCGGGAAGCAACGGAAAAGGAGACCGGAAGCTTGGAAATTTTCCACGATTTTTCGATTTGGCTCGATGCATTGCTGACGAGCATTTCGGATAATTTCTGGCTTTCGATGCTGTTCATCTTCCTCGTCGCGATCGGCGAGTGCGTCTTCATCCTCGGACTTTTTGTGCCCTCGACACCGGTGCTGCTGCTCACCGGCTCACTGATGGCGGTCGGCAAGCTGCCGTTCTGGCCGATCTATCTCGCGGCCGTCGTCGGCGCGGTCATCGGCGATGCCATTTCATACTGGATCGGGCGATTACTGGAGCACCGCATCAAGGAAATCTGGCCCTTCGTCAACTACAAGGACCAGATCGCGAAGGGCGAGGCGTTCTTCCAGCGTCATGGTGGCAAAAGCGTCTTCATCGGCCGCTTCATCCCGGGCGTGAAGGCTATCGTCCCGGGCGTCGCCGGCATGCTCGGCATGTCGTGGCCGCACTTCTTCCTCATCAACGTCGTCTCGGCCTTCGCGTGGGCGGCGGCGCACATCCTGCCGGGCCTGCTGTTCAGCAACTGGTTGAAATCGATCGGCCTGTCGATCGAATTCGTCATCGTCTGGGGCACGATCGGGCTCTGCGTCATCTACGCGATCTTCCATTTCCGCCGGAAAATCCTCCTGTTTTTCGCGCCGTTCCTCGGCAGTTTCGGCAAATCGATCGAAGCCCGTATCCGCAAGGCCGACGCACGGCGGCCGGGCGAGAGCGCCCACTAAGGCTCGCACGAGCCACTTCACGAAATGATGTATTGCCGAGTCGGCTCGTGGAGCCGAGACTGCCAAAACCATGCAAAGGTCGAGACGCTTTGATGGTCTGGCCGCCGCGGCGTTTGCCGCGCTGGCTTTTTCTTTCCTCTCGCTTCCCGCTCGCGCCGATGACGCTGCCGATAAGGCAACGCTCGATAAGCTGTTCGCCGAGCTGAAGGCAGCGCCGGACGCCGACACCGCGCACACCATCGACCAGCAGATATGGCGGATGTGGATGGCTCCGTCCGATCCCGACCTCGCCGGCAAGATGGCAGCGGTGTTCGCCACCGAGCAAACGGGTAATCTGCCCGCGGCAATGATGCTGGTCGGCAAGATCATCGCCCAATATCCCAACTATGCCGAAGGCTGGAACCAGCGGGCGACCATGGAGTACCAGCTGCAGGACTACGACGACTCGCTGGCCGACATCGACAGGGTGCTGGCGATCGAGCCGCGCCATTTCGGCGCGCTCAGCGGCAAGGTACTCGTCTATCTCGCCAAGGACGATCGTCCCAGCGCGCTCAAGGCCATGATCAAGGCGCTCGAAATCGATCCCTTCCTCGCCGAAAAGGCGCTGTTCCCCGAACTCAGCGTCGCCAAGACGCAGGCTTAGCCGCGCCTTCCCTTTTCGCTCGCCGCACCCCATATTTTGGTTTGAAGCTGATGCCTCTTGGCGCAGCGCGGGAGCAAAATATGCCGGACCAGAACTACACCGTCGAGCGCAAAGAAGATGATTTCGGCGGCCGCTATTTCATCCGCCTCGCTGCCGACGCCGAGGCAGAGATGACTTACCGCCGCACCGGCGATCATGTCATAGTCGTCGACCACACCTTTACGCCTCCCGCCTTCCGCGGCCGCAACATCGCCCAGCAGCTGATGGAAAAGCTTGTTGCCGACATGGGCGAGGAAGGCACCAAGGTGCACCCCCTCTGCTCATTCGCTGTCGTCCAGTTCCGCCGCCACCCCGAATGGTCGGGGTTATTGGCCGAATAGCCTACCGCTGAAAGTCCTTGGCCTTCGGGCCGAGGATCCCGGCAAGATCGCTCCAGGGAATCGTCACAGTCGGTGCGCCGGCGGCATAAGGCGCGACCTCATAGGGTTCGAACTGCAGGATCAGCCCGTCCTTCGAAAAATCCCAGCGTGCCGGATCGATGACGAGGTCGTTGATCGATTTCGGATCATCGAGCATGAGGTCGTCGCCCTCCTGGTCCTTAACCGCCGCCAGGGCGATCGTCTGAAGCTTGGCCTGCCAGCCCTCGCCGGCGAAAATATCGCTAGCTAGCAGCCGGCGGTTTTCACCCCTGAGATAGTGGACAAAGGTCGTGGCATAGTTCGGATGCGCCGCGCCGTGACCGTATGAGCTGAAGCTTATGTTCATGCTGATCCGCACCGGATCGACGGTGGTAACGAGCATCGAGCCGGTATCGTCCTCGCTCCCGTCGTCCGGCTTGGCGGCGGTGGCGAGCTCCGGATTCAGGTCGTCCTTGGTCTGCGTTTCGATGAAATGGTTGAAGGCGACTGCCTCGGCATCTCCACCATCGATCCGCGGCGTCGAAATCTGCTTGAGACCGACGGTGCCGCCGAAGTCCGGTGGCTGCGGGTCTTTGATCGCGGCATATCGATCGACGTAGTAGAAGCGCAGACCGCCGATCGTCTTGCCACTCGCCAATTGGTCGGCGCGGTCCGAAAACAGGCTGCTGAGACAAGCTACGCCGTCCGCGTCATAAGGCTTTGTCGGCAGCTTGGCGTCCTTCGTGCAGGCGAGGTTGGCATATTTGACCCAGGCGCTCTGCGCCGACGAAACCTCGGCCGACGCCGGTGCCGAGAGCCCATCCAGCGCTGCCTTGAATGTCGCGGCCAGGTTATCGTCGGCCTCGGAGAGATCGGGCGTATTGCACACCGCCTTGGCGAACGGCGTCCGCGCCTTGCTGCAATCGAAGCTCGCGGCATGGGCGGCAGGCGCTAGTGAAAGAGCCACGACAAGGCCGAAGATGACCCTACCGAACATTGTCTTCCTTCCGATCCACGTGAGGGAACTCGCTAGCATGGTGCCTCTCAATGGCGACCTTTGCCGCTGGCGGCCCACATTCATTGCTCCAGCACACCGGCATCATGCGCAAGGAGAGGCGCGATATCTGCCCAGGGAATTGTCACCGTCGGCGCTCCGGCGGCATAAGGGGCGATTTCGTAGGGTTCGAACTGAACGATCAAGCCAGCTTTGGAAAAGTCCCAGCGGGCTGGATCGACAATCGAGTCGCCTACAACATCTGCGTCGTCCATCAGAGAATCGCCACCCTCGGCTTTCTTTGCCGCCGCCAGAACGATCGTTTTGAGCTTTTGCTGCCAGCCGTTGCCGGAAAACACGTCACCTGCCACGAGGCGACGATTGGAATCCCTCAGATAGTGGACATAGGTCACGGCCGTCCGCCCATGCGCTGCCCGATTAGGGTGAAGGTAGTTGTCCAGTTTCATCGTGATCCGCGCCGGAACCACGCCGGTGACAACCAGCGAGGAGGAGTCGGAGTCGTTCGCATAAGTATTTCCGCTGTCAGGCATCAGGTCAGGCAAGCCGCTGACAAAGAGATTGAAGGCAGCGGCCTCAGGCGTATTGGCGTCGATCCGCGGCGTTGATACCGACTTGGTCGCGACACCATCTGGTTTGGGGAGGCCCGTCCGCAATGCCTCATAGTGATCCACATAATAGAACCGCAGCCCGCCCAACGTTCTGCTGTTCTTCAGCCAAACTGTTCGGTCGGTGAACAGATTTCGTAAGCAGTTGAGGCCAACGGTGTCGTAGGGCCTGGTCGCCAGCTTCGCATCGTCAGTGCAAGCAATATTGGCATATCTGACCCAGGCGTCATGGTCCGCCGACACCTCAGCCGCGGCCGGTGCCGAAAGACCGTCAAGCGCCGCCTTGAATGTTGCCGCAAGCGTATCGTCGGCTTTCGACAGATCGGGGTGGGTGCAAATCGCCTGGGCAAACGGCGTGCGCGCCCTGGTGCAATCGAAGCTCGCGGCGTGTGCGGCAGGCACCAGCAGCAGCGCCAGAGCCAACCCCAGAAGAACCTTGCCGAGCATCGTTTCCCTCTCCCAACGTCGCGCCGAAGTTCCTAGCACAGCAGCAATCGGCCGACGACACGATGTCGGCCATCACCTGCAATTTCATCAAACTGTAACCACGTCGCGTATTTGAACGTAGGGAGCGAAACCTTTGGGTGAGTTGCGACTTAGTTACCAAATGGCAGGAAATGAGTGAAATGAGTTTCAGTTTCGCCGATGTCTATGCCCGCGAGGTGCGCCAGCGGCTTGAGCAGGAGAAGCCTGCTCCGCAGCGGCAGACTCCACCACCCGAGGCAAACGAAAACCTCCCCCAGGTTTCCCCGGAGGAGGCTGATACTTCGCGCCAGCAGTCGACGTTTAAGAAGGCCTGACCTCAGGCCGCTTTTGCCGGCGCGAGCAATGCCTGCGCTGCAGCAAATTCCTCCTGCCGCAATTCGTGCCCGCCAAGATGCCAGCGCGCCTCGACCAGCGCCCCCTGCCCCGCAAAATAGTCGACCAGCTTCTGCGTTCCCTCAGCCGGCGCGATCTGGTCGCGTTGACCGGCAGTAATCAGCACATGCTTGCCCTTGAGGCCGGGCGCTGCTGGCGGCTCGAAGGGGATCAGCGGGTGCATCAGCACCGCGCCATCGAGCAGGTCCGGTGCCTTGAACAGCACCGAAGCCAAAATGTTGGCGCCGTTCGAATAGCCCAGCCCATAGACCGCCGTTGGCCGCTTCTCGCCGACGTGAGCGGCGATGAACGCCGCCATCGCGTCGGTGCGGGAAGCAAGGTCGGCCATGTCGTACTGGCCTTCCCCGGTGCGCTTGAAGTAACGTAATGCCCCGCGCTCCGAAACGTCGCCTCGAACCGCGATGAGATGCCCGCCCGGCAGCAACTGGCCGCCGATATCGAAGAACTGATCTTCGTCGCCGCCCGTGCCGTGGAACAGGAACAGCAGCGGCGCGCCGGCGCCGCTCCCGATCCGTTCGCGATAGATATAGCCGTCCTTGCTCATCTCAAGCCTCCAGCGGTTCGAGCGTCTTTTCAAGCTGTGCTCTGAGATGGGCATGCTGGCTCGGCAGTTTGAGAGCCTCGCCGAGATGTGCGGTATCCTCATCGACATTGAAGCCGGGCTCGTTCGTCGCGATCTCAAACAGCACACCACCCGGCGTGCGGAAATAGATCGACCAGAAATAGTCGCGGTCGATCACCGGCGTCACCGCAAAACCGGTATCGACCAGCGCCTTGCGCACTTCGAGTTGCGCCGCACGATCCGGCACCGCATAGGCGATGTGATGCACCGATCCTGCACCGAGCCCCGCCCGCTCAACTGTGGGCAACGTCTCGATGTCGATGAAATCGGCGCCGTTGCCGCCCGGCAAGACGAACCGCTTGACGCCCTGATGCTGCTCGGCCTCCTGGTAGCCCATGAAGTTGAGCAGCCCCTCGGTCGCACCGCCGTCCTTGAGCCGCAGCGAAGCGGAGTGGAAACCCCGGATCGCCTCGTCGCTGGCGACATCGCCGCCGGTCCACGGTAAACGATTGTCGCCAGCCACTTCGACCAGCGCGAGGCCGTCACCATCCGGACCGCGAAAGGTCAGCCGCTTCTGGCCAAAACTTTCGCCGCGCTCGACGTTGCCGACGTTCTGCGCATTGAGTCGCTGTTCCCAGAAGGCGAGCGAACCTTCCGGCACGGCAAACACCGTCGTACCGACTTCGCCCGTACCCGGCCGGCCGCGCCCTATGTCGGGGAACGGAAAATACGTCATGACCGATCCCGGCGTGCCGAGCTCGTCGCCATAGTAGAGGTGATAGACGCTCGGCTCGTCGAAATTGACGGTCTTCTTCACCCGGCGCAGGCCGAGCGTATTGGTGTAAAAGGTGTTGTTGTCGGCCGCACCGCGCGCCATCGCAGTCACGTGGTGCAGGCCCTTGATCTGGTTCAGCATGGAAAAACTCCCGTTCCTGTTGAAAGGAATATGGGAGTTCCGGCTGTTCAACAAACCAGCAGCCACGCTTCGATCTGTCGTCGAATATTGAACGATGCTGCCCCTCTCCCAGAGGAGAGGGTCTCACGCGAGATTCCTTACGGCGTGGGGCCGCTCCACGGCACCAGCGTATCGAGCTTCATCTGGCGCTGCTGATCCGGCGTCTTCGAATAGTCGCTGTTATAGGGCGCCGATTCGAACGAGCCGTAAGTCGGATTGGGGAGCGCGATCCAATCGTGGCCCCAGTGCGCCGCGTCCTTGGCAAACACCGCGTCGCGCTCGGCGACCGTACCCGTATATTCGTCGGTGAAGTCGCCCATATTGTCACCGAACAGCAGCACGATGCGGTAGTTCTTGGCGATGAAGGCGCGGCGCGTGCCCTTGGCCGAACCCCAGTCCGGCTGCTCCTTGGAGGAGAGGAACGTGTCGACATTGCCGCCCATCGGGAAGCCCATCTTGGTCATTTCCTCGACGGTCGGCGCTTCCTCGTCCTTGGTGCGGTTGGTGACGTAAAACACCTTTACGCCCTTCGAGGCGGCGTACTGGGTGAAATCGACGGCGCCGGGGATGGCGACATCCTTCTCGGCGTTCACATAGGCGCCCCACGTCTTGCCCGAATAGGACGTGCCCGCCCTGACCGTCCAGGCCTGATATGCCGACGTATTGAGGACCGTATCATCGACATCGAGGATGACCGCCGGCGGCAAAGCGTGGAAATCGCCGGTCTGCTCGGCCGCTGCCGACCAGCTCGTATCCGCCAGCGCCTGATCGAGCCGCAGTTTTCCAAGCGCATACGCACCGGTGGTGTTGGCCTTGAACTCGACGGAGGTCTGGTCCCACAGCACCGCGTTGAGATTGTCATTTTGCGCCACGCCGGCTGTCGACGCCGCGTCGGCAGCGGGGGCTGCGGTACTGTCGGCGGCGGGCGCCGGCTTGGGGAGGTCGGCGGCCGAAACGGCCGCGGCAAGCCCCGTCACCACCGCAAAAGCGGCCGAAGACAGCAAAATCGAGCGAAATGCCTTCATCATTTTCTCCTTTTACCCAACAAACAACACGCCGTGGACGCTGCCCTTTTCGGCAAGCGCCGATAGACTGCAGCCGACTGTCACAATTGAGCGTTTCACCGATTGTGACAGTGCGCAAGGCGGCCGCGGCAGGTTGCTTTTTCCCACCCCGGGTCTCAGGGCCGGAGAACAGTTATGACTGACCGAACGGAGCTAAAAGCCCGCCTCGCCGCCGGGGAGCGCAGTTTTGCCGAGGTCGATTTTGCCGGGGCCGACCTGTCCCGCCTCGACCTCGCTGAGTGCCGTTTCGACACCTGCAATTTTCGTGGCAGCGATCTCACCGCCGCAAACCTGATCGAGACGCGCTTCGTCCGCTGCCAGGGCGCCAAGGCGCGCCTACGCGGCGCCGATTTGGCCGACGCCGTTATCGACCGCTGCGATTTCACCACCGCGGATTTTTCCGGCGCAAAACTCGGCTCGGCCCGCTTCGAGGGATGCCGGCTGAGCGGCGCCAATTTCGGCGAGGCCACCGGCATCGACTACACCTTCACCGATTGCCTGTTGGTCAGCGCCAACCTCAAGCGCATGAATTTTCGTAAAGCCACCCTGCAGGGGCTCGATATGAGCGAGGCCGACCTGACCGAAGCCGATTTCCGCGATGCCATCCTCGAGCGCTGCTCGCTGCGTGAAGCGGCCCTCAAGAACGCTCAGTTCAAAGGCGCGGACCTCCGCGGCGGCGACCTCGGCGCCATCGCCATGACCGAAGCGCCGCTGCTCAAGGGCGCCACCATCTCAAAGGCGCAAGCGACCGAAATGCTGCGCGGCTTTGGGATCAAGGTGGCCTAGCGGAAAGCGAGGCTCGCGACGGTCTCGGCCACCGGCGTATATTCGAGCCCGACAAAGCCCTGATAGCCGTGGGCAGCGAGCCAATCTAGCCGCGCCCGCCAATTCATTGCCCCGGTCCCGGGTTCGTGCCGCCCGGGTGTATCGGCGAGGTGCACGTGAGCAATCCGATCGATGCGGCCGTCGAGCAGTTCGATCCCCTCGCCCATCGCGGCGGCATGATAGATGTCGTAGAGCAACCGCACCTCCGGCCGCCCCACCTCATCGACGACGTCGAGGCCTTCGGTGGTCGAGGTCAGAAAATAGCCGGGATGATCGACCCGGTCGTTGAGCGGCTCGAGCACGATCGTCACACCGCTGCCGGCAACGATATCTGCCGCCCGCCTGAGGCAATCGGCGATGGCCTTGTGCTGGTCGGCACGCGACGCGCCGGCGATCACATTGCCGCCCTGCGCGATCATCATCTTCGTACCCAGCCGCTGGGCTGCCTTGAGCGATGCTTTCACGCCTTCGAGAAAAAAGTCATGCGTCGCAGGATTGGTGATGTTGGCGATTGGCTCGCACAAAATGCCGGCAAGCGGCAGGCCGGTTTCCTTGAGCGCCGTCTCGATTGCGCTGAGATCCTTGTTGCTCCACGCCCAGAATTCCACGGCATCGAGCCCCGCGCTTTTCGTTGCCCGGATACGATCGGCAAACACCGGAATTTCCTTCCGGAACAGCAGCTCGATACAGGCCGAATAACGCATGCAGTCTCTCCCTCGCGGTCGGCGCTACTTCTGGCATGAGCAAGGACGTTAGGCCAGCGCTCTAGGCCCCCTCACCCCGTCCTACCGGACGGACCTCTCCCCGACGGGGCGAGGAATGGCGAGGCGATGGCCCCATATTTTATGAGCACTAAGACGGCGGGTTCCTCTCCCCGTCGGGGAGAGGTCGGCCGAGCGCAGCGGAGGCCGGGTGAGGGGGAGCCCAGCACGTGAGCGCCCCACCCCTTACGCCGACCGATCCGACAAAAATACCTCAGGCGAAAAATCGAACTCATCATCAAACGGAAAGGTTGGATGCTGCTTCCTCAGCCGCGGCAGGCGTTCGACATATTGGTCGACGACACCCGTCGTCAGCGCCATCAGGCTCGGATTGGCGATCGGCGCGAGTTCCGGTGACAGATAGCCCGATTTCACCACCACGATTTTTGCCGCCTTCGGATCGAGTCCGAGCTTGGTGAAATCTTCGATATTGTGGAAAGGCCGCCGCCGCGCCGTCACCACCAGATCGATACCGCCAATTCTGAGCACGGCCTCGCGCATTGTTGCATCGTCGGTTCTGAGCACCTTGCGCACCGTGGCCTTCACTTTGGCCGGTGTGCTGGAGGGGTCGAGCGCGCCGCCGATCGAAAGCTCCAGCTTCGCGCCAACGCCCGCTTCGTATGCTGCCTCAGTCGCCGGCTTGTCGCAGATGCCGGCGAAGATCACGCCCTTGCCCTTGGCCTCTATCAGCGCCGCGAGCACTTCAGCCCGGTCGCCGACGCCACCGCCCGTCGGGTTGTCGCCGGACTCGGCCAGCACCACGGGGTGTGTCTCGCTGGCCAGCGCCCAGCCGACGCACTCTTCGAGCGACCCGGTCTTCGTGCCGAACACAAACTGCCGCCGCGCCGTCCAGTAGCTCAGCGACAGTCGCAGCGCCGCTTCCTTCATCGGCTGCAATTCCGTGCCGGTGATGATTGCCGCTGCGGTAGCCCGCGGCTCGTCCGCCCACACATATCCCACCTGCAGCGAGGCGTCCCAGATACCGTCGGCCGTCTCGATCTCGGGCAGTTTGGCGTAGAGCGATTTCGCCGGCTCATCGACCGTGGAAGACCGCTCCCCCGGCACTACCACAGGAATCGGCGCCCAGAGCAACTTTGGCCGCACGCCGGTCTCCAGCGATTTGACGAGCATGGCCAGCGACCGCCGCATCGTCTCCTCGACGTCGATGTGCGGCGCCGTGCGATAGGTCGAAAACATGTCGAGCGCGTCGATGATCCGCTGCGAGACATTGCCATGAAGATCGTAGCTCGCCGAGATCGGCACATCCGGGCCGACAATGCGACGCACGGCGCTGATGAAATCACCCTCGGCGTCCTCCATGCCCTCGACGAACATCGCGCCGTGCATCGCGAGATAGACGCCATCGAACGGGCCGCCGACCGCTAGGCCATCGAGGATTTCCGTCTTGAACGCCTCATAGGCCGCCCGCGCTACCGGCCCGCCCGGCACCGCTCGCGCGTGGAGGAAGGGCACATAGGTGCCGGGATAGTCCTTGAGAAAGGCAAAGTAGGGGTCGGCGAGCAGCGCTTCGCCGCGCAGCACGCGAAACGCATCGGCCGGGATCAGCACGGGGTTATAGGTGGAGCACTCCGTGTGGAGCCCGGCGACAGCTATGCGCATCAGTAAAATCCTGTTGTGGGACGGGATCGGCGGAAGCGGTCACCCCTCGCCGGTCCCCTTAGCGACTCAATCAGACCAGTGACCGTAGAGATTGGGCATGAGCCCACAAAGCGCCGAAAACCGGGCAAAGGATTTTTGCGCTGGCGCCGTCCAGCCGGCCTCGGCGATGGCGCTGAGCCGCGGGAACACCAGCCGGTCGAACACCGCCCGGTCGGTCATCGGCTCGCTCCAGATGCAAGCCTGCACGCCGAGCAAGTGTTTCTTCTGCTCGTCGGTCCAGCCGGCCGACGCCTCGAAATTGTAGGTATTCTCGACGCTGGAAATGCCGGCCCAGTTTGCCCCCGGTTCGACCCATTCGATGCCCTGCGACATATCGAGGTAATAGGCCTGCCCCGGCGAGACCACGACGTCATAGCCGCGCCCGGCAAGCTGGGCGTTGACCTCAACCGACCGCCAGCCGACGAGATAGACCTTCTCCTTGTCGACCACATCGCCATGCGCCACCTCTTCCCAGCCACCGGTGATGCAGCCGCGCGAGGCGAGGAACGCCTGGATGCGCTTCAAAAAGATCGCCTGCAGTGCCGCCGCGCCCGAGCCTTCGATATCGTCCGCGCCATGCGTATTGGTCAGCACGCCGAGCCGCTTGGCGTGCGCAGCCGCCATCGCTTCCCCGCCGATTTCCCTGAGTTTGTCGAGCGCCAGCGGCGACCCCGACCAGGCGCCTAGCGGCACTTCGTCGGCCCCGACATGGATGATCTTTGAGGGAAACAGCTCGATCAGTTCGTCGAAGATCGTCTCAAGGATCGTATAGGTCGTCTCAAAGGCCGGGTTGATACAGTTGTTGGGGAAACCCTGCACCGACGAATAGTCGCCATGCTGTCCGGGATCGATCAGTTCCGGGATCGAGGCTTGCAGCGCGAAGCAGTGACCGGGCACGTCAATCTCGGGGATCACCTCGATACCGAACCGGCCGGCCAGCGCCACGATCTCGCGGATCGCTGCCTTGCTGTAGTAGCCCCCCTGCGGCGCAGCGCCTGAACCGAGCAGCGCCGGGATCGACAAGCCATGGCCGCGCCACGCGCCGACCGACGTCAGCGCCGGATAGGCATCGCTTTCGACCCGCCACGCTTCGTCGTCCGACAGGTGCCAGTGAAAGCGGTTCATCTTGCTCCACGCCAACAGCCGGACGAACTGCGTCACCTCGGATGAGGAATAAAACTGCCGGGCCACATCGAGGTGGCTGCCGCGGAACTCATATTCCGGTGCATCGGCAATCTCGCCGCCGGCCGGGAAAATGAATGTCTCGGGATAGTGCCGGGCGCCGCGCCAGATCTGTCCAAGGGTGATCAGCCCATAGAGAAAACCTGTCTGCGTCGCGGCATGGATCGAGACGCCGTCGCCAAAACCGATGCGATAGGTCTCGGGACCAAGCCGGTCATCCACCGCAAGCCGCACAGAGAGACCACCTTCCGCGCCCGGGCGCACGATGCCTTCGGCGGGAAACAGGGACGAGGTGAGTTCGGCGAAGGCCGCAATGGCAGCGCGCGCCGCCTCGGTCTCACCCTGAGGATCAAGCCCGGCCGGCACATCGCGGCGCCCCTCGACGGCAACACGCGCCGGCCACGGGATAACCGAAATCACCACAGGCGCGACACCTGGCCCCGGCACCGGATATTTCTGCGTCCCCTTGCGCAGCGGCGCATTCTGCCCTGTTGCGATCGTTGGATTAACCGCGACCGGCGCAGTGCTGCCGTCGGCGAAAGCGAGATAGGCGGTCGTCGCGCCATCGCTCCAGTGTTTCAGCGTGTAGGACAGGCCGCGGACCGTCAGCGTCCAGGTTGCGCCTGGCTCAAGGACGAAACCGGCATCGGGCGTCAGTTCGGCGTGGTTGGAAATCCGGCTCGTCAGCCTGCCACCCTCGATCTGCGCCGCGGGGTCGATCCGCGCCGGCCCGCTGACGCAGAGCTTGAAGTCCGAGACCGGGTCGGCCCCTGAGTTCGTCAGCTTGAACTCATAGGCGAGCGGCTCCCCATCGCGCGGCGGCGTCCAACGGGTCTCGAGGCGAAAAGCGATGCGGGCAGAAGCGGTCATGGGAACCCCGATGGTGAAAGCAAAGCGGCGTGCGGAGGCACGCTGGTAGGGCGGCGAATGCTCAGTCCCCCAGCGGCTGGGTGTCGTCGCCGTCGCGGTTGACGATGAGCTGGTGCTTGATCTTGCGCATGCTGCCCACCGCGCGGGCCTGCATGCGGGTCGCGACCGTCTGCGCCAATACGTCGATCATCGCGAGGCAGGCGTAGCGCGCGGCGGAAGGGCGGAGGATGTCGTCCTCCTCGGTCACGTCGACCGCGAGCAGCACATCGGCGTGCTCGGCGACCGGCGAATTCGGCCGCGTCAGCACGATGCGGTCCATGGCGTATTCGCCGGCGATCGCCAGCGTCCGCGCCAGCTCGACATTGCGGCCGCTGATCGAGGACGCGATGATCACAGTCCCCTTGGGCGCCGCCGCCGTCCGCATCATCTGTGCCTGGTGATCGATCGAAGCCGTGACCTTGAGCCCCAGCCGGAACAGCCGCGTCTCGAACTCGTTGGCCACCATCGAGGAGGTACCGCCCGAGCCAAAGCAGAGCACATAGCTCGATGGCACGATAAGTTCGGCAGCGTTCTCCACTGCCTCGGCGTCGAGACTCTCGAAGAAGCCGTAAAGCGTCGACTGCGCCGCGTTGATGATGTGCCGCGCGATATCATGAGCCGTTTGCGGCCCAGTCGGCGCCACAAGGTAACGCTCGGCAACGATACGGCTCTTCGCCAGCCTCACCTTGAACTCGGAAAAGCTCTGGCAGCCGAGCCGGCGGCAGAAGCGGGTGATCGTCGGCGGCGAAATGTCGGCGCGCGAAGCAAGCTCGACGATCGAGCCGTTGACGGCCGCGTCGACATCCTTGAGCACGACATCGACCAGCCGCCGCTCGGAACGGGAAAAACTCTCGCGCTCTGCCTGCAATTGCCCGACGAGATCGAGCATCGGTTTTCCTCCCGCCCGTCTCAGCCCGTCTGGCCGATGCTGCGCCCCGTTGCGTCGAAGAGATGCACCTGCGCCGGGTCCACCCCGATCTTGATCGTCTGCCCCTCGGCCACCGCCGGCTCGCCGTCGAACAACGCGGTGAACGTACCGGTCGCGCCGAGCGGCGAATAGGCAATGGTGTGGATGCCGAGCCGCTCGATCAGCGTCGGTGTCAACTCGAGCGTAAAGCCGCCGGCATCGAGCTCGACATGCTCGGGCCGGATACCGACCGTTACCGGCTGATCCTTGAGCGCTCCGGGCGCAGGCCGCGGCACCCTGATTGTGCCAAGCGCGCCGAGATCGACGGTCACGCCGGTGCCATCGGCAGCGGTTGCGGTGCCGTCGAGAAAATTCATCTTCGGGTTGCCGATAAATCCAGCGACGAACCGGTTGTCCGGGCGGTTGTAGAGGTCGAGCGGGCTGCCAACCTGTTCGATACGACCCGCGTTGAGCACCACGATCTTGTCGGCCATGGTCATCGCCTCGACCTGGTCGTGCGTGACATAAATCATCGTCGCGCCGAGGTCTTTGTGGAGCCGCATCAGCTCGATGCGCATGTCGGTGCGGAGCGCCGCATCGAGATTGCTGAGCGGTTCGTCAAAGAGGAAAATCCGCGGAGCCCGGACAATGGCGCGGCCGATGGCGACGCGCTGGCGCTGGCCGCCAGATAGCGTGCCGGGCTTCTTCTGGAGATGATCGTTGAGCTGGAGGATACGCGCCGCTTCGTCGACCTTGGTTTTGATCTCGCTGTTGGGCAGCTTTTCGACGCGCAGCGGAAAGGCGATATTTTCGAATACCGTCATGTGCGGATAGAGCGCGTAGCTCTGGAACACCATGGCGATGCCGCGCTCGACCGGCGGCAGATCGTTGACCCGCTTGTCGCCGATGATGATGTCGCCATTGCTCGTCGCTTCAAGCCCGGCAATCATTCTGAGCAGGGTCGATTTTCCGCAACCCGACGGGCCGACAAAAACCACGAACTCCTGCGGTTCGACATCGAGATCGATGCCCTTGATGACCTCGGTCCCGCCGAACGACTTCTGCAGGTTTGAAAGCGTGAGTTCGCTCAAGGATCGATTCTCCGGATGACGGCTGGATGGCGCGGCGGATGGACCGCCGCGCCAGGGATTGGTGAGCTTTCGCTTATTCGTACTGCGCGATATCGCCGGCCGCTTTGGTCAGCGCATCCTTGGGCTCGGCCTGGCCGGTGACGACCGACTGGACCATCGTGATCATCGAGTTCTGGAGACCCTTATAGTCCTTGAACAGGGGCTCCGGACCACCGAAGGCGATACCGTCGAGGAACGGCTTCCAGGTCGGATCTTCCTTGATCAGATCCGCAACGCCAGCGACCGGACGAACCGGGGTCAGACCGTGCGTTTTTTCATAAGCGAACTGGTTCTCGGGATTGGTCAGGAGCTTGGCGAGATCGAGCGCCTGGGCCTCAACCCCCGAACCCTTGAACACAGCCGTCGAGTCGGTGATCAGCAGCGTGCCGGCACCCTTGGCCGAGGGGCCGACGGGCAGCGCAGCCACACCCCAGTTGATGGTCTTTGGCACCTGATTGCGGACCCACGGGCCACCTTCAATGATGCCGACCTTGCCGTCCGAGAAGATCTTGATCATGTCGTCCTGGTCGTAGGCCGAAGGGCCATCTTCGGAGACCGGCACGAGCTTCTTGTAGAACTCGAGCGCCGCGAGATTTTCCGGAGAGTCGAGGGTCACCTTGCCCGACGCATCGGTCACCGTGCCGTTGTTCGTGTACACGAAGTGCAGGAACTGGTGCATCGTGTTGTCCATCGTCTTGGCGGGCAGGCCATAGCCGGCGATGCCGGTCTTGTCCTTGATCGCCTTGGCGTCGGCATAGAGTTCGTCCCACGTGGTCGGCGGCTTGTTCGGATCGAGGCCGGCCTTGGTGAAGAGGTCCTTGTTCCAGAACACGGCCTTGGTTGAGAAGGCGGTGGGGATGCCCCACTGCTGGCCGTTATAGGTCACGGTGTCGAGAATGTGCGGGTAGTATGCCGCCTTTTCCGCATCGGTGAAGGTGATGGGGATGATCAGGTCGCTGTCGGCGAACTGCTTCAGCGTACGCGAACCGACATAGGCGAGGGCGACTGGCGTGCCGGCAGCGGCAAGCGTCGTCACCTTATCCTGGCACTGATCCCAGCCGACGATTTCGACGTTGACCTTGTAGCCCGGATTCTTGGCTTCCCACTGCGTGATGAGCGCCGGATAGGTTTCGGCGATGGCATCGCCGCACTGGATCATGCTGACCGGCTTGTCGTCGGCGAACGCGATCGCCGTCGACCCGAGCAGGGCGACCATCGCCCCGCCTAAGATTATGCTGTGTTTCGTCATTGTACCGTCCCTTGCTTTGTTACTTGCCCCCTCACGGAAGCGAGTTCTTGATTATTGCTTGATGGCGCCGGCGGTCATGCCGGCCACGAGGTAACGCTGCAGAAAGAAAAACACGATCATCACCGGCAGCACGCCGGCGAAGCTTGCAGCCATGAGTTCGTTCCAGACCACCCGCTCCTTGCCGAAGAACGAGTAGAGCCCGACCGCCAGCGGCATCAGTTCGGACTTGGAATTGAACGTCAGGGCGAAGATGAATTGCGTTGCATAGGCGCCGATGAAAGTCGCAAGGCCGACCACCATGACGCCAGGCATGGCAAGCGGCAGGATCACCCGCCGGAAGATGTAGAATCGCGAAGCGCCGTCGGCCCACGCAGCCTCGTCGAGCTCGCGCGGAATGCCCATCATATAGGCCCTGAGCAACCAGATGCCCGTCGGGATCAGGAACGCCACGCCCGGCACGATCATCGAGTAATAGGTGTTGAGCAGCCCAAGCGTGCGCATCAGCCGGTAGAGCGGGATGAGCAGCACTGCACCCGACACCATGTTGACGGCGAGGAACGCCCCGAGCAGCACGCCCTGCCCCGGAAACTCGAACCGCGCGAAGGCATAGGCCGCCGGCACGACGAGGAGCAGCACCACGATGGTGATGACGAGCGAGATAAACAGCGAATTGAAGATGTAGCGGCCGAGCAGCGGCACGTCCTGCCACATCTGGAAATAGGCATTGATCGAGGCGTCGTCCGGCCAGAACACATAGGGAGAGGAGAACAGGTGGTCGAGCGGCCGCAGCGAAACGCGGAACCCTTCGATGAAGGGCGCGAGCACGAAGAACAGAAACACCGCGATGCCAACATAGATGCCGACCTTTTCGAACCACTTGTAGCGGTCGATCATCGGCACTTCGGCGGCGACGCGCTTGGCCGCAACGAGGGGTGCCGCCGGCTGCAGCCGGTCGGTGATCTCGGTCATCGGGAATCTCCCTTCGACAGGCGATTAACGGCGCGGAAGTAGAACAGGCAGAAGAGGCTGAGGAAGATGCAGATCAGCACCGCGCGGGCTGCGCCTTCACCGTATTTGTAAGAGCCGATGGCGGTCTTGTAGGTGTCGATGATCATCGTCGTGGTCTGGCTGTTCGGCCCGCCTTGCGTCAAAATCCAGATGATGTCGAAGGAGTTGAACGTGGCGATCAGCGACAGCATCGACATGGTCAATGCCGCCGGCCGCATCAGCGGTAACGTGATGCGCCGGAACCGGTACCAGCGCCCAGCGCCGTCAGCCCATGCCGCCTCGTAAAGGTCTTTCGGGATCGCCTGGATCGCGGCCAGCAGGTAGATCGTCACCACCGGCACGCCGATCCACACGTCGGTGAGGATCGTTGCCCAGAAGGCGCTCCAGCCGTAGGCGAGCCAGGCGAACGGCGTATGCAGCACGCCCACGTTCTGCAGCACGCCCGAAATCATGCCGAACTGGCCGTTGTAGAGCCAGCCCCACATGAAGATGCCGATCGCCATCGGGATGATCCAGGGCGGCAGCGTGAGCACGCGGAACAGCGTCCGGCCGGGCACCGCCGCATTGAGCAGTACGGCGCCGGCGGTGCCGATGATCATCTTCAGGCCGACCGAGCAGAACGTCCAAAGGAACGTCCGCCCGATGACCATCGCGAAGCTGGAGTTGAAGATTTTGGCGTAATTGTCCCAGCCGACCCAGTGATAGCTCTTGGGGAGGCCGGCATTGGTAAAGCTGAGATTGACCGTATCGACCAGCGGATAGGCAACGATCACCAGCGTATAAAGCGTCGCCGGGATGAGAAAGATAAGGGCGAAGGTGATGGCGCTTCTTGAGTTGATCACCGCCCCTGCCTCCTAAGCCGCTGCTTCCGCGGCGGGCTCGCCCGCAAGCGCCGCATCGAACTGCGCCCACATCCGGCTCATATCGATAACCGATCGTGTTTTGCGCGCCTGATCCATGGTCAGCGCGAGGAGGCCCGCTTCGAGCGCATTGACGATCGAGACCGGCAGCGGCGTCGCATCGACGAGATGCTTGGCGATGTCGCTCGCCATCTGCTCGTCGGCGCCGTAATGCACCGAGAGTTCGGAGCTGCCATAGACCTTGTCGATCAGCTTGTCGGAGGTGCGGGCGTCATGCACCTTGAAGAAATTGCGGACGAAATCGCCCTCGGCCATGCCCTTGGCGCCCATCACCGCAAAGCGGCGATATTCGTCAGGAACGTTGAGATTGGTGTGGAAGCAGAGCGACCCGCCATTCTCGTATTCGACGATGGCCGTCTGGAAATCGATGATGTCGGCGTCGGTGTCGAACACCTTGTCGGAGGCATTCCAGCCACCCGGTTTCCGGAAATAGACTTCCATGTCGTTGATGCCTGAGACCTGCGGGGCATTCTTCGGGATGAAGGTCTTGCGCCCGCCAAAGCTCGAGACGTATTTCGGCCGGCACTCCATGACGCCGTTGTAGAGGTCGAGGTCGTGGCAGCATTTTTCGAGCATGAAACTGCCCGAGTATTTTTCGTAGCGGCGCCAGTCGCGCTGGAAGAACGCCCCGTGATAGGGCGCGATATGCTCGCAAGCCTCGATCGAAACGATGTCGCCTAGGAGGCCGTCGGCCTGGGCCTTGCGCAGGTCGACATAGAGCGGCGCGTACCGCAACACGAGCCCGACCATGATGTTGTCGGAGCCGTACTGGTGGATGAGCTGCGCCAGCGCCATCGTCTCCGCCACCGTGGTGACAACCGGCTTTTCGGTAAAGATCTTGCAGCCGGCCTCAAGGCCGATCCGGATGTGGTCGAGGTGCATATGGTTGGGCGAACCGACCATCAACATGTCGAGCTTTTCGGCCTTCAACATCGCCTCGAGCGTCTGGTGACGCGTGCCGATCTTGATGTCGTGCTCTTGGGTGTAGGGGAGGCCGAACATCTCGGGGTCGACATGCGCGACCACCGTAAAATCGTCGCCAAGCGTCACCGAAAAGATGCGCGCCAGATAGCTCAGCCGATGGCCAAGCCCGATAATCCCTACCCGCATGCGATACCCTCTGGTCCGAAACACCGCGCCGCGATTTCTCGCGGAGGCCCGTTCTGTAAATTCTTTCCACAATGAAAAAGTTCATGACATTTCTGTCAAGCCAGATTCGCTGAATCGGGGCGAAATACCGTTCTATATCTTCGACCGATGAAATTAATGTTCAAAACTGCAGCCGCATGCCTGCGGAACGTGCACGGTTTTGCACACCGCGTGAGCGGCCCGGCGACTTCTTCCTTCTCCCCTTGCGGGAGAAGGTGGATCGACCGCTAGGCCGAGACGGATGAGGGGTGAGCCACAAACACGGAGTCTTTGGCCCACCCCTCATCCGCCCTTCGGGCACCTTCTCCCACAAGGGGAGAAGGAAGGTACTGACGCCTGTCAGGCCGCGGCGTCGGCGAAGGGATCTTCCACGCGTGGCCACACCGGCCGCCTGAGCTTCTTGTAGTCGGTGACGCGCGGATTGGAGGGATAGGGCGCCCCCGCGTCGATATAGACGATCTCCGCCGCGATCGGCGCAAACCCGGCATAGAAATGGTTGGTCGATTTGACCAACAGCACGTCCTTGGCCAGCGGATCGATGCCGAGATTGAAAAAAACGTCCGGCTCGAACGTCTGCGTCCGGTTCGTATTGAGGATGACGTCGATCTCGGTGCCCACCAGCCGTACGACCGCCGACGCTCCGAGCGGCACGATGCTCTGTCCAAAGCTCTGGAACGACTCGGCCACCGCCTGCCGGACCTCGACCATCGCGTCGATCGGCGCACCGCCATCGGGCCCCGCCTTGCCGCCGAACCGGAGGCCCATTACGGCGCCCTCGCCGGCCGCCCGGCAGAAGCTGACGGCGATCGGATCCCAGATCGTCGCGACGGCGAACCGGTCCATCCCGCGCTCGAGCATCCGTCGCAGGATCAGCGTACCGTCGCCGGCGACCCCTCCGCCCGGATTATCCCAGGTATCGGAAATAACCACCGGCTTACCCGGCTTGCTGACAACGATGCCGGCCGCCCGATCGAGCCCACCGTCGATCGAAAACTGCGGCATCATCGTCCGGCCGCGAAGGCCGAAAATCTCCATGCCGAGCTTTTCGGCAAGGGCCGCACCTTTTGCCGGCTCGTTGTCTGTCACGACGAGCACGCGGGTACCGAGCTCCGGCACATCGCCCGCCATGAAACAGTGGATCAGCGAGACGGAGAGCACCCCATCGTGCCCCTGCATCGCCTTGATCCGGTCGACCCAGCTCCGCATCGGCTCCCGGCTGGTCGGAAACACCTCGATCATCCGGCAATCGAACATCGACATCTTCGGTTTGATCTCGCCGCGGATGGCTTTTAGCGCGAGGTCGACCACATGCTCGGCCCGCTCGACAAAATCGGTATGCGGAAATTCGAGGAAGCTCGCCAGAATGTCGGCGTTAGCGACGCGCTTGGCCGTCAGATGGCTGTGCGGATCGAGTTCGGCCGCGACAATGATGTTTGGCCCGACGATGGCGCGCACCCGCTCCAGCAGGTCGCCCTCGCAGTCGTCATAGCCCTGCGCCACCATCGCGCCGTGGAGGCCAAGGATCACCCCATCGACCGGCAGCGCCGCCTTGAGCTGCCCCAAAATCTCGTCGCGCAGCTCTTCGTAGGTCTGCCGCTGCAGCAGGCCGCCCGGCTCGGCCCACGCTGCCGTCCCTTCGACTACGTCCAGCTTTTCGCGTGCCGCGATCCGCCGCAGCACGATCATCGGCGCCGAACAGAGCGTGGGCGTTTCGGGGTGCTGGCCGGGTGGCGCATAGAGCGCCGATTCGAAACTCGCTCGGTCTGTGGGCACCGGCGAAAAGGTGTTGGTTTCGGTGGCGAGCGAGGCCGTAAAAATGCGCATGCGGAAAAATGTCCCTCAGCGTTGCGGCGCGTAAGCGATAGCGTCGATCTCGACCATGATCTTGGCCATCAGCCGCGCTTCGATCGTCGTGCGCGCGGGCGGCTCTTTCGGGAAGTACGCGGCATAAGCTTTGTTGAACGCCGAGAAGTCGCGCGCGTCCTCGAGGATGCAGGTGGTTTTCACCACTTGGTCCATCGTCGCACCGGCGAGCGCCAGCGCTGCCTTGATGTTGTCGAGTACCTGGTTGACCTGCGCCTCGATACCGCCGTCGATGACGATGCCCTTAGCATTCGTCGGCACCTGACCCGAGACATAAACGAAGTCGCCGGCTCGTACGGCGGGAGACAACGGCCGCTCCGGGGCGGATCCAAAGACGACTTTTCCGGGCATAGCGCGTTTCCGATTTGTGAACGTGACGATGCCTGGAATGTAAATTCCTTACAGGTTTTGCCGTCAAGAGGCGATTTTTTGCGTCCGATATTGCGTTTTGCGTAAATCCGGACAAATTTGGCGCCACTTAAAGGGGGGAGGACGAATGTTTGGAATAGACGGCAAGCACGCGATCATCACCGGTGCCGGCGGCGGCATTGGCCGGGCGCTCGTCAGAACCTTCCTGGCCGCTGGAGCAAGGGTCACCGCCTGCGATCGCGATCCGGCGCTTCTCGATGACCTGGCCGGCGTCGAAAAACTCGCTTACGAGCTGACCGATGCCGATGCGACCAAGCGGGCCATCGCCCTCGCCGTCGAACGGTCGGGACGGCCCGAGATTCTCGTCGGCAATGCCGGCTTCACCCGCGCCGAGACGCTGGCCGATGTCGACGCCACGGTGTGGGAGAGCGAGATCGCTATCAACCTCACCGGCACCTACAACGTCGCGAGCCCTGTCCTCAGCCACATGGTCGAAACCAAGGCCGGCGCGATCGTCCTCATCTCGTCGGTCAACGGCCTTATCCATTTCGGCAATCCCGCTTATTCGGCCGCCAAGGCCGGGATGCTGGCCTACGCCCGCGCCATCGCCGTCGAACATGGCCGGGACGGTATTCGCGCCAACTGCATCTGCCCCGGCTCGGTGCGAACCCCGGCCTGGGATCACCGCCTCGCGGCCGATCCGACGCTGCTCGACCGCGTCCTGCCGCACTATCCACTCGGCCGGCTGGTAACACCCGAAGATGTCGCCAACGCGGCGCTGTTTCTCGCCTCCCCCCTCGCCGCCGGCATCACCGGCACGACCCTTCCCGTCGATGCCGGCCTCACCGCCGGCAATCTGCGCTTCGTGCGCGACGTCCTCGACGGCTAATCTCCCTCCCTCTATTGGTGCAAAAGTGTCCGAAACCGACCAGAATCCCTTCCCCAATGATCCCGACCGCGCCGCCATCTGGCAGATGCTGGTGCCCCGCGATATCGACGCCTTCGTCACCCAGGACTGGGGCATGGTCGATGGCGATTTCGTGCGCGACGCGTTTGTCGGCATCAACGGCAATGCCAAGGATAATCCGGATGGCTGGACCATCGGCTTTCCCTCGCTCGACGTCTATCGCGAGGAGTGGCTCCGGCAGGCCAAGGAGGGCGCCGCGATAAAATACGCCGAGGATCAGCGGGCCGGCATTTTTCGGGCCACGACGCTCCGCGAGATCGAGATTTCCGGCGATGTCGCGGTGGCCCATAAAAAGTTCGACGGCCGGATCGCCAAGGCCGATGGCGGCTACGACGTGCTCAACTGGCAGACGGTCTATTTCTGCCGGCGCGTCGCGGGCACCTGGAAGCTCGCCGGCTTCATCGGCTACTTGCCGTTCCCGATGGGCAAAGCCTCGAGCGGCTGAGGCAGACTGGCGGCTCGGCCGCGCTGCAACAGGCCGGCCAGGATGACGCTCGCCACAAGGCCCGGCAGCAGCACGGCGAGACCCGCTCTGAGGCCCACATGCTGCGCTATGAATCCGATGATCGGCGGCCCCAGCAGGAAGCCGGTCAGCGTAATCAGCGAGAGGATGGCGACGTTGGCTGCCGCGGGCCGATCGCCGAGGCCCGCCACCGCAGTCACCGCCAGTGGGAATGCGACGGACACGCCAAACCCCGCCAGCGCGAAGCCGATCAGCGACACGGCATAGGCCGGACTCGCGACGATCAATACGACGCCAATGAGGGCAACGATCGAACAGGTCCGCGCCACCGTCACCGGCCCCCACTTGATCTTCATCCAGTCGCCAAGCAGGCGCCCAGCGGTGACCATCACGGCAAACGCCGTGTAGCCAATGCCTGCAGCCGCGGCGTCGGCGCCAAGCACTTGTCTGAGATAGACCGCCGACCAGTCGGCCGAGGCTCCCTCGACCAGCGTGCAGCCGAAGGCAAAGGCGCAGATGCCGATCAGGATCGGACCGGGAATGAAGAACCCTGCCGATTTGCCACCATGGACCGGGTGAGCTTCAGGCGGCCAGTTCGGCAAGGCGCGGCCAACTGCCACTGCCCCAGGAATCACCAGCGCGACGACAATCAGCACCGACCATTGCGGCGCGAAGCCCAGCGCCGCGAGACCCACGCCGATCAGGCTGCCGAGCGCCATGCCGAGGCTCCAGCAGCCGTGGCACTTGCTCATGATCGTCGCACCCGTCGCGCGCTCGGTTTCGTCAGCGATGACATTGAGCCCAAGCTCCAGCGACGACATAGCGATGCCGGTGAGCAGCAGCCCGCCGAACAACCAATAGATGTTCTGCGCAAACGCTGGCAGCGACACGGCGACGAGAAACGCCGCAAAGCCGAACTGGATACCGGCCCGCGCGCCGACGTGAGCGACAAGCCGCCCCGCAAACGGCAGGGTCAGCAAAATACCGATCGGCATACCGAGCAGCGCCAGCGCCAGCTCCGCCGGTCCCAGCCCGAGCCGCGCCTGAATATCCGGAATCCGTGGCAGCCAGCTGCCGAAGGCAACCGGCTGGAGGAAAAACACGAGCATCACAAGGCGCTGCGGGCTCATCCCTCCCGACTAGAGGTCGCCCGGTGCGAACTCAACCCCCAATCGCAGGACCTTCCGCGATTGCCCGCCCACCCGGAACGCTCTAACCATTGCCGATCAGGAGAGGGAGTGACGCCATGCCTAACGCCTTCGACGCCATCGTCATCGGGGGCGGCCAGTCCGGTCCGCCGCTTGCCGCCCGCCTCGCAGGCGCCGGCAAAAAAACCCTGCTCGTCGAGCGGGCGCATATCGGCGGCACCTGCGTCAACAATGGCTGTATCCCGACAAAATCCTTGATCGCCAGCGCCCGCGTCGCCCACATGGCGCGACGCGCCGCAGACTTCGGCGTCTCGGCCGGTCCGGTCGCCGTCGACATGAAGAAGGTCAAGGCCAGGAAAGACTCGATCGTCGAGGACTCGGTCTCCAGCCTCAACAGCTGGCTCCAGAACATGGAGAACCTGACCTACCTCTGGGGCTCGGCCAAGTTCACTGGCCCGCACGAGATGGAGGTCGCCGGTCAGCGTTACACCGCCCCGCAGATTTTCCTCAACACCGGCGGAAGGCCGACCGTCCCCGATTGGCCCGGCATCGCCGACGTTCCCGTGCTGACCAACGAGTCGATGATGGATCTCGACGTGCTGCCGCATCATCTGATCATCGTCGGCGGCAGCTATATCGGGCTCGAATTCGCGCAGATGTATCGCCGCTTCGGCTCGAACGTCACCGTCCTCGAATACGGCCCGCGGCTCGTGGCACGCGAGGACGCCGACATCTCGGAGGCGATCACGGAGATCCTCGCCAAAGAGGGTATTACCGTGCGCTGCAATGTTCGCGATTTCGCCGTGAAGAAAACGGCGTCAGGCGGCATCGCCCTGTCGGTGACGGTCGAGGGCAAGCCGCTGACGGTCGAAGGCAGTCACATCCTTTGCGCCACCGGCCGCAAACCAAATGTCGAGGATCTCGATGTCGCCAAGGCGGGACTAAAACTCGACAAGCGCGGCTACATCGAAGTCGATGACCAGCTCAGGACTAATGTCGACGGCATCTGGGCGATGGGCGACGTCAATGGCCGCGGTGCCTTCACCCACACCTCCTACAACGATTTCGAGATCGTCGCCGCGAACCTTTTCGACAACGATCCACGCCGCGTCACCGACCGGCCAACGGCCTACAATCTCTATATCGACCCACCGTTGGGCCGCGTCGGCATGACCGAAACCGAGGTGCGCGCCTCCGGCATGAAGGCGCTCATCGCCACCCGCCCGATGAGCCGCGTCGGCCGGGCACACGAGCGCAGCGAAACGCAGGGGTTCATGAAGGTGCTGGTCGATGCCGAGACCAAGCTCGTGCTCGGCGCATCCCTCCTCGGCATCGAATGCGATGAGGTTATCCACCTCTTCATCGACAACATGGTGGCCAAGCTGCCCTACACCGCCATCTCGCGCACCATGCACATTCACCCCACCGTCAGCGAACTGATCCCCACCCTGCTGCAGGACTTGAAGCCGCTGGAGTGAACTCTCTACTTGATGCATCGTTCGCATCCGTGGGTCGGGTGTCTTGGAGCCAAACCATTCCGCCACTATTGGCAATTCTGTTTGTCTTAGACGTGATCGCGCTAGCGGTATCGGCGATCTATTGGTGGGCTTGGCACGCCAATATGAGGGACTACATTCCGCTGGAGTACAGAAATTACGCAAGACGCGGGGAAGTCGCGCGATTTAACCGCGACCCATCTATTCCTATCAAGATAAGACGAATGTACCACGTGTCCGCCACTTGCGGATTCGTGTTCGTCATATTGACGATGACGATTCTCGTCTACTATTCAATGTATTATCTCGCCTTGCTCTGCTTATGCGGAGTAGGCCTATTTTTCTGGACTACATTTAGACGATAAGCGCTCTATTCGGGATCGCAGGGCAGCCGATTGGCTAGCCCCCGATCCCGCCCAACTCCCCGATCGACACCGTCTCGCCCGTCCGCGAGCTCTTGAGCGCGGCGACGCCGACCATCACCGACATGGCCCCCGCCCGCGAGCCGGCGCGCTGGCCAAGCGGATCGTCGCCGCCGTGGAAGATCAGGTTGCGCATGCGGTCATCACCGCCGAAATGCCCACCGCCGGTATGCGGCACGGCGATGCGTTCGACGCCCTTGCCGAAATTGCGGACGACCAGAATTTCGTCGGCCTCGGGCACCTCGAAGGGCTGCTTTTCGAACAGGCGCGTTTCGATCCGCCCCTCAGTGCCGTTGAAGGCGATGGTGTAGCCCTCGATCGGCATAAACGTGTTGAGCGAATAGGAGACCAGGACGTCGTTCTCGTAGCGGATCGTCGCGCTCATCGTATCGGGGATGTCGATATCCTCGCGATAGACACAGGCGTCACGCACATAGCCGTCGAACTCGGAAGGGTCCTCATAGAGCGTTTCGAGCAGCGGATCGGCGGAAATATCGAAGTAAAAATCGCACTGGCTGGCGAACTCGCAGCCCTTGCAGCGCACGCCGCGAAACGGCCCTTTAGGCCCGTAGTTGCGCTGCACGCCGAAGGCCGCGACGCTGTCGGGATCGGCCCCGATATACCAGTTGAGCAGATCGAAATGGTGCGTCGCCTTGTGGACGAACAGCGAGCCTGAATTTTCGACGTAGGCGTGCCAGCGCCGGAAATAATCGGCGCCGTGCCGCGTATCGAGATACCAGTGAAAATCGACCGAGGTCAGCGTGCCGATAGCGCCGTCGAGCAGCAGCCGCTTGAGCTTGGCGGCGGTCGGGGCGAAGCGGTAGTTGAACGACACGCTGACAGTGCGCCCGGTGCGTTTTTCGGCATCGCGGATACGGCGGATTTTCTCCGCCGTCGTCGTCATCGGCTTTTCGGTGATGACGTCGGCCCCGCCTTCGAGCGCCGCCACGATGATGTCGTCATGCGTCGAATCCCGGGTGGTGACGATCACCAGTTCGGGCTTTGCCTCGGCCATCGTCTCTTCGATTGAAGTGTAGATCGGTGCGTTAGAGCCGATGACATTGCGCGACCGCTCGGCCCTGAGCGGATTGATGTCGCAGAGCGCCACGAGCTCGAGGGAGTCGCGCCAGCCGGTGAGCAGGTCACGACCCCACATCGTCGAGCCGCGATGCCCCGTGCCCACCAGCGCGTAGCGCCGGCGTTTTTGATCATCCACCATGCCAAATGCTCCTATTCAGCAGACCGTCTCGAACCTCTCGACCACGGTCTTTACCACCTCGTCGCCGGGGCGCTTCCACCAGTTGTCGCGCGAAAAGATTTCGCACTCCTGCGGCCCGAAATAGCCGGCCGCCTCGATCATGGCGCGGATGCCCCTCAGGTCGATGACGCCGTCGCCCATCATGCCGCGATCGAGCAGCAGATCGTTGGTCGGCACTAGCCAGTCGCAGATGTGGTGGGCAAGAATGCGGCCCATTTTTCCGGCGCGCGCAATCGCCGCGGCGAGGTTCGGGTCCCACCAGACATGGTAGACATCGATGGCGACCCCAACCCCGTCGCCCAGCTTCTCGCAGAGGTCGAGCGCCTGGTCGATGGTGTTCACGCAGGCCCGGTCGGCCGCGTACATCGGATGCAGTGGCTCGATGGCAAGCGGCACGCCCGCCGCCCGCGCCCGCGGCAGAATGGCGGCAATGCCCTCCATCACCTGCTGGCGCGCAGCGGGCAGATCGCGCGAACTATCGGGCAGGCCGCCAACCACCAGCACGAGGCACTCCGCGCCAAGCACTGCCGCCTCATCGATCGCCCGGAGGTTATCCTCGTGCGCCTTGTTGCGGCCCTCGGCATCGGCCGCGGGAAACATGCCGCCACGGCAGAGGCCGGTGACGCGGAGGCCGTTTGTTTTGACGATTTTCGCCGCCTCGCGGAGCCCGATCGCCTGCACCTGATCGCGCCACGGCGAAATCGCCGTCACGCCATGCCGCAGGCACCCATCCACCGCATCGGCAAAGCCCCACGCTCCGCGCGTGGTGGCCAGATTCATCGAGAGGACGCGATCAGCCACCGACTAGAGCCCCAGCGCCGGCACATCGACCCAGCGCCGCTCCTGCCACGATTGGAGGCCCAGCGTCGCGAGTTGCACGCCCTTGGCGCCAGCCTCGAGGCCATAGGGCCACGGCGCATCCTCGGCGACGTGCTTCAAAAACATTTCCCACTGCGCCTTGAACCCGTTGTCGAAGACGCGCGTCTCCGGCACTTCCTGCCAGGTCTCGAAGAAATCGATTTTTTGGGGAATGTCCGGATTCCACACCGGCTTTGGCGTGGCTGTGCGCGGCTGGATGAAGCACTTGTGTAGCCCGGCCACGGCCGAGCCCAACGTCCCATCGACATGGAACGTCACAAGATCATCGCGCCGCACCCGCGTCACCCACGACGAGTTGATCTGCGCGATCACCCCGCCCTTGAGCTGGAAGGTTGCGTAGGCGGCGTCGTCGGCGTCGGCCTTATAGGCCTTGCCCTTCTCATCGATGCGCGAGGGGATGTGGGTCGTGCCGAGGCACGACACCGCTTCGACTTCGCCGAACAGGTTGTCGAGCACGTAGCGCCAGTGGCAGAGCATATCGAGGATGATGCCGCCGCCATCGGCGCTGCGGTAGTTCCAGGATGGGCGCTGCGAGTCGACGCCCCAGTCGCCCTCGAAGACCCAGTAGCCGAACTCGCCGCGCACCGAGAGCATCTTGCCGAAAAAGCCGGAGTCGTTGAGCAGTTTCAGCTTCATCAGGCCGGGCAAAAACAGCTTGTCCTGCACCACGCCGTGCTTGAGGCCGGAGGCCCTGGCCTTCTTCGCCAACGCCACGGCCGAATGAAGGTCATCGGAGACTGGCTTCTCGCAATAGACGTGCTTGCCGGCATCGAGCGCCTGCCCCAGCAGCGAGGCGCGCATCTGCGTCGTGCCGGCATCGAAGAACACGGTGTCATCGGGGTTGGCCAGCGCCTTGGCGACGTCCGTCGTCCAGCGGGCAATGCCGTGCCGTTTGGCGATCCGCTCGAGCTTGTCGCCGTCGCGGCCGACGAGGATCGGATCGGGCATCAGCCGGTCGCCATTGGCGAGCACCACGCCCCCCTGCTCACGAATGGCGAGGATCGACCGCAGCAGATGCTGATTATAGCCCATACGCCCGGTGATGCCGTGCATGATGAGCCCGAGGCGCCGTTCCGCCATTATGAAATTCCCCCACTGCAAATTGTAACCAACTGGTTACTTGCATACCGCGCCCAAAACGCGAGCGTCAAGGGCGGTGGGTATCCGCAGAGCTCAAACAAAGTAGTCGGGGTACTGCAACTGCAATCGGTCGACATCGGGAATAACGACACTCAGATGGGACTTCATCGCCGCCCGGGCGGCGGGAATATCGTGGCGGGCGATGGCATCGCGGATAACGTCGTGCTCGCCAACGACATGCCGCATCCGCCCCTCGACCGGCAATGTCAGCCGGCGCGCCCGGTTGATCTGGACCTTCACCTGCCTGAGCAGCCGCGACATCGTCGGATAACCGGCAATGCGCGCAACGGCCTCGTGAAACGCTTCATCCGCTTCGTGGAACGTATCGAAGTCGTCGAGTTCGGCGAGGCGCCGCTGCTGCGCGAGGATGGCATCGATCCGCGCCAGATCGGCCGGCCCTGCGATCTTTGCCGTTCGTTTGATCGCCGCATCTTCGAGCGCCTGCCGGATCACCACCGCCTCGGGAATGGAGTCGACCGGCACCCGCGATACGAACGTCCCCGACTGTGGAAAAATATCGACCAGCCCTTCTTCCGCCAGCCGGATCAGCGCCTCGCGCACCGGCGTCCGGCTGACGCCGAAACGTTCGGTCAGCACTTTTTCCTGGAGCGGCGTACCCGGCACCAGCGTCATGCGGCTGATGCCGGCGTGAAGCTGATCGTAAACGGCGTCGGCAGTCGTCACTCTGGCGATCGGCAGCCGGCGTCCGATCGCCAATGCCCGGCGGCGGCCTGTGGAAACCGCCACCGCCTCATCTTCGCCGTGAGTATCCACGATGCTCGCTTTGCCAGTCGGTCGACGTCTCAATATTGACGATCTAGTATATTAGTGTACCACTACCGTCAATTATCGGAGTTGCGATCGAAGGGTGCCCGGCAATCCCCAGCTTGACGGGAGAATCGAAACGCTCATGATGTAACCGGATCGTTATTTAGTAAAAAGACTGCCGGAAAGCTGCGAAGCAGAGGCCGGAACAATCGGCTGACGGGAGGGACGCGACAATGACATTCCACATCAACCGCCGCCATTTTCTCGCCGGCAGCAGCGCAATAGCTGTCGGCGCGTTCGCAAATGCCGCTGCGCGCGCCGCGGCCAGTCCGCTTCGGCTCGAATTCTGGGGCTCGCAGCCTCGCGCCGACCTCACCTACAAGGTCACCGCCCTCTATAAGCAGGCGACCGGGGCCGACATCCAGGGGCAGTTCTTCGGGTGGGGCGATTACTGGACCAAGCTTGCGACCGAGGTCGCCGGCGGCAGCGCCCCTGACGTCCTCCAGATGGATTATAGCTACATCGTCGAATACGCCACGCGGAAGGCCATTGCCCCGCTCGACGACTATGTCGGTTCGCCCCTGAGCATCGCCGATTTCGATCAGGATCAGATCGATTCCGGCAAGGTCGGCGGCAAGCTGTACGGCGTCAGCCTCGGCTCGAACTCGACCGCCATGCTGATCAACACCGCGATGTGGAAAGAAGCCGGCATCGACGTTCCCGACCGCACCACCACCTGGGATGAGTTTGCGGACCGCATAAAGCGCCTCACGCAGGCCAAGATCAGGGGCGGCATCCACGGCTCGTCAGACGGCAGCGGCGTGCAAGCGCTGTTCGAAAACTGGGTCCGCCAGCGCGGCAAGCAGATGTTCACGCCCGACGGCAAGCTTGGCTATGACGCAACAGATGTCGCCGACTGGTTCACCCTCTGGGCGGGCATTCGCGCCGATGGCGGCTGCGTCGATCCGAGCGAGCAGGCGCTCTATACCGGCACCATCGAAACCGACCCGTTCTCGCGCGGCAAATCGGCGGCGAGCTTCAACAATTCCAACCAGCTGCTCGGCTATCAGCAGGTCAACAAAGACCCAGTGATAATCAGCAATTTCCCGCGCCTCGGCAAGGACGGCAAAGGCGGCCATTATCGCAAGGCCTCGATGTTCTTCTCCGTCAGCCCCCACGCGAAGGATCCGAAGGCTGCTGCCGAGTTCATCAACTACTTCGTGACCAATGTGGACGCGGGCAAAATTCTCGGCGTCGAGCGCGGCGTGCCGGCATCGTCAGGCGTCCGCACCGCCATCGCTCCGGCGCTCGATCCGCTGAGCCGGATGGCGCTGACCTATGTAGGCGGACTTGGCGACCTCGCCGGCCCGCTGCCGCCTGCCCCGCCGCGCAATGCCGGCGAAATCGGGCAGTCTTTCACCACCATGTCGCAACAGGTGGCGTTCGAACAAATAACGCCCAAAGATGCAGGCGAAGCGTTCATCAAGGACGCCATCAACATCCTCGGCCGGGCAACCTGACGGTCGATTTGGCTTGCCCATGACGCCTATCTGGGCGAGCCTAGGGCACAACAAAAACTGGGGAGGATTTCATGAGCTTTCGTATCGACCGCCGCAACTTCCTGATGGGCAGTTCGGCCGTGCTTGCGGCGGGCGCCGTGGGCCTCCGCCCCGCCTTTGCCGATGACGTCAATCTGCGGCAAATTTTCTGGGGCTCCAAAGCCCGCGCCGACCGCACCAACGGCGTCAACGACCTCTTCATCAAGGCAAATCCGGCGACCAAGATCGCCACCGAATTCTATGCCTGGAATGACTACTGGCCCAAGCTTGCCACCATGACCGGCGGCGGCAATGCCCCCGACATCATCCAGATGGATTACCGCTATATCGTCGAATACGCCAACCGGCAGGCCATCGCACCGCTCGACGCGTTCGTTGGCAAGGAAATCGACCTCCACGATTTCGACCAGGACCAGATCGATGGCGGCAAGGTCGGCGGCAAGCTTTTTGGCATCAGCCTCGGCGCCAACTCTGTCGCCTCGATCGTCAACACCGCGGCCTTCAAGGAAGCGGGCGTTGCCGTTCCCGACAACAATTCGACCTATGACGATCTCGCGGCCGCCGGCGAGGCCTTCAAGAAGGCCAATATCCGCGGCGGCATGAAGGCTTTCCAGGATGGCTCGGGCGTCGAGCCGCTGCTCGAAAACTGGCTGCGCCAGCAGGGGAAGGCGCTCTATACGGCCGACGGCAAGCTCGGCTTCGATGCCGACGACATGGTCAAATGGTTCAAGCTCTGGAAAGACCTGCGTGATGCCGGCGCGGTTGTCAGCCCGGACGATCAGGCGCTCGATACCGGCCCGCTCGACCAGACCATGGTCGTTCTCGGTAAGGCCGCCGTGACCTTCGCCAACTCCAATCAGCTCGTCGCCTTCCAGGCGCTCATGAAGGATCCGGCGACCATCGCGGCTTTCCCGCGCATGGCGAAGGGCTCGAAGGGCGGCCACTACCGCAAGCCTTCGATGTTCTGGTCGGTGGCGAATGCCTCAAAGCTCCAGTCGGATTCGGCCAAATATCTGAGCTTCTTCATCAACGACATCGGTGCCAACAAGGTGCTGGGCGTCGAGCGCGGCATTCCGGCGGCCGCTGCTGTCCGGCAGGCAATCGCGCCCGGCCTCAGCGCGCAGGATCAGGTGGCGCTGAACTTCGTCTCCAACCTCGGCGACCTGCTGGGCCCGATCCCGCCGCCACCGCCATCCAATGCCGGCGAAATCGACATCGACCTGCTGCTGAAAAAGAGCCAGGAAATCGCCTTCGGTCAGCAGTCGCCCGAAGACGGAGGCCCTGACTTCGTCAAGCAGGCCAACGACATACTAGCGCGCAAGGGCTAGTGCAGCGTGGCTTTCGCGGGCGAACCGCTGCGAAAACGGAACAAGGGAGTAGGCGATCCGGTCGATCCGGATCGCCTGACCCATCCATGACCGTCAGCCCGCTCGATGCCGGCGTGCCGGCTGCCACGGCGACCGCCGAACCCTCCCTGTGGCTAAAATTCTGGCGTCGCAACGGCGCCGGCTACGGATTTCTGCTACCGTGGCTCATCGGCTTTTTCGGCCTGACCATCGGCCCTGCGCTGATCTCGCTCTATCTGAGCTTTACCGATTTCAACCTGCTGCAGGCCCCGAGCTGGGTCGGCGACGCCAATTACCTCCGTATCTTCACCGCCGACCCGAAATTCCTGCAGGCGCTGCGCGTCACGTTCTTTTTCGTGGTGTTCTCGGTGCCCTTGAAACTGGCCTTTGCGCTGGCGGTCGCGATGCTGCTCAATCGCGGCCTCAAGGGGCTGCCGATCTACCGCGCGATTTTCTATCTGCCGTCGCTGCTGGGCGCGAGCGTCGCCATTGCCGTGCTGTGGCGTCAGCTCTTTTCGGGCGACGGGCTGATCAACCGGCTGCTCGCGATGATCGGTATCACCGGCCCAAGCTGGATCTCCAACCCGCGCTATGCCCTCTCGACGCTCGTTCTGCTGTCGATCTGGCAGTTCGGCTCGCCCATGATCATCTTCCTCGCCGGCCTCCGCCAGATACCGCGCGACGTCTATGAAGCCGCCGCCATCGACGGCGCCGGCCGGGGCCGCCAGTTCTGGTCGATCACCTTGCCGCTGCTGACGCCGGTGGTCTTCTTCAACGCCATCATCCAGACCATCGACGCCTTCAAATCCTTCACGCCGGCCTTCATCATTTCGAGCGGCACCGGCAATCCAATCAACTCGACGCTGTTTTATACTCTCTACCTCTACCAGGAGGCTTTCGGCTTCTTCCGCATGGGGTACGCGGCAGCGCTCGCCTGGATTTTGCTGATCATCATCGCGGTCTTCACCGGCATCTCCTTCCTGACCTCGCGCTACTGGGTGCACTATGACGACTGATGCACCCACAATGTCGCGGGGCAGCGCAACACCAGCCAAGTCGCTAGCCAAGCGCCGCCTGTTCACCGTCGGCGCGCATGTGGTGCTCGTCGCCGCGTCCATCGCCATGCTCTATCCGCTGCTCTGGATGCTCTCGGCATCGTTCCGGCCGCAGAACGAGATTTTTGGCGCAACCTCAATCATTCCGTCGTCCATCAGCCTCGATGCCTATGTGCGTGGCTGGTCGAGTGGCCTGCAGGTGAGCTTTTCCACCTTCTTCGCCAACTCGTTCATCATCTCGGCGCTGAGCGTCGCCGGCAATCTCGCCGCCTGCTCGCTCACGGCATTTGCCTTTGCCCGGCTGAAATTCTGGGGCCGCGGCTTCTGGTTCGCGCTGATGCTGGGGACGCTGATGCTGCCCTATCAGGTGACGCTGATCCCCCAATATGTGCTGTTCCGCAACCTCGGCTGGGTGAACACTTTCCTGCCGCTTGTCGTGCCGAAATTCCTCGCTGCGGATTCCTTCTTCATCTTCCTGATGGTGCAGTTCTTCCGCGGCATTCCGCGCGAACTGGATGAAGCCGCCATGATCGATGGCTGCTCCACCTTCGGCATCTACTGGCGCATCATGCTGCCGCTATCGGTCCCGGTGCTGGTGACCGCCGGCATCTTCACCTTCATCTTCACCTGGGACGATTTCTTCGCGCCGCTGATCTACCTCAACGACATGAAGAACTACACGGTGACGCTGGCGCTCCGGAGCTTCGTCGATTCGAGCGGCGAGTCCGATTGGGGCGGGCTCTTTGCCATGTCGGTGCTCTCGCTCATCCCGATCTTCCTCTTCTTCCTGTTCTTCCAGCGCCTCCTCATCGAAGGCATCGCCACAACCGGCATGAAGCGCTGATCCGCCCTTCCCCTCCCGACCTCGCGAGTCTCTCCCATGACCATCAAGTTCGCCGCCATCGGCATCAATCACAACCACATCTATGGACAGGTCGATTGCCTGCTGCGCGAGGGCGCCGAGTTCGTGGCTTTCCACGCCGTCGAGGATGATCTCGCCAAGACCTTCTCAGCTAAATACCCGCAGGCCAAACGCGTCGCCGATCGCCGCGAGATTCTCGAGGACAAGACCATCCCGCTCGTTCTTACCTCCGCCATTCCGGGCGACCGCGCAGAGATCGCGGCAACCGCCATGCGCCACGGCAAGGATGTGATGAGCGACAAGCCCGGCATGACGACACTCGACGACCTGCGCACCCTTCGTCACGTGCAGGCCGAGACCGGGCGCATCTATTCGGTGCTCTATTCCGAGCATCTCGAGACCCGCTCGACCGTCAAGGCCGGCGAGCTGGTGAAGGCCGGCGCGATCGGCGAAGTCATTCACACGGTCGGCCTCGGCCCGCACCGCATCGGCAATTACGGCACGCGGCCGGCCTGGTTCTACGAGCGCTCGCGTTATGGCGGCATCCTCTGCGACATCGCCTCGCACCAGTGCGAGCAGTTCCTGTTCTTCGCCAACACCCTCGACGTCGAGGTGATCTCGGCGACGGTCGCCAACCGCGCTCACCCCGAGACGCCGGGTCTCCAGGATTTTGGCGACATCCACTTCCGCGCGCCCAACGCCACCGGATACGTCCGCATCGACTGGTTCACGCCGGATGGCCTCCCCACCTGGGGCGACGGCCGCCTCACCATCTTGGGCACTGAGGGCTATATCGAGCTCCGGAAATACGTCGATATCGCTGGCCGGCCGGGCACCGACCATCTGCTGATGGTCGACAAACAGGGCATGCACTACATCGACACAAAATCCGTTGACCTGCCTTACGGCCGCCAGCTCATCGCCGACGTTCTGAACCGCACCGAAACCGCCATGAGCCAGGCCCATTGCTTCAAGGCGATGGAACTTGCGCTGAACGCGCAGGCGTTCGCCGAGCGCAATCTTGGTTCTGCCAAATGAGCGGCGCCAGAACCATCGCCATCGTCGGCTGCGGCATCGGCCGTTCGCACGTGCTCGAAGGCGTCGTACCCAATGCCGACAAGTTCAAGGTATTGGCTGTCTGCGACATCAACACCGAGCGGCTCGCGGCGTTCGCCAAGGAATTCAGCGTCCCCCGGACGACCACGAACTTCGATGACCTCCTCGCAATGGACGATCTCGATATAATCGACATCTGCACCCCGCCCGGGCTGCACAAGCAACAGGTTCTCGCCGCGCTCGCGGCCGGCAAGCACGTGATCTGCGAGAAACCTCTCGTGGGTTCGCTCGCCGATACCGACGAGATCATCGCCGCCGAGGGGAAGGCCAAGGGCCGGCTGATGCCGATCTTCCAGTACCGTTACGGCGACGGCGTGCGGCAGGTGAAGGCGATCATCGATTCCGGCATCGCTGGAAAGCCCTACATCGGCACCGCCGAAACACTTTGGAAGCGCGGCGCCGATTACTATTCGACGCCCTGGCGCGGCAAATGGGCGACCGAACTCGGCGGCGTGCTGATGACGCATTCGATCCACATCCACGATCTGCTGACGTTTCTGATGGGACCGGTCGACCGATTGTTCGGCCGCGTCACGACCCGCGTCAACGCGATCGAGGTCGAAGACTGCATCTCGGCCTCATGCCAGCTCAAAAGCGGCGCCCTCGCCTCGCTCACCGCGACGCTCGGCAGCGAGGAGCAGATCAGCCGCCTCCGCCTGGCCTATGAGAACGTCACCTTCGAGAGCGATCACGCCCCCTATGAGCCGGGCGCAAAACCCTGGCGGATCATCCCTGGCTCACCAGAAATTGCCGCGAAAATCGAGGCGCTCCTCGCCAATTGGCAGCCCGTGCCGCCCCGCTTCACCGGCCAGTTCGCCGACTTCTACGAAACGCTTGAACACGGCGCCCGGCTACCTGTCACCACAGCCGACTCGCGCCGCTCACTGGAACTGGTGACCGCCTTCTACCACTCGTCGGAAACCCACACCGACGTGGCGCTGCCGATCGGCCCCGATCACCCAAACTACAAAAGCTGGGTGCCGAAGGAATTTCGGACGGCGGCGGAGTAGCCTTCGCCTCTCAGTGCAGAATCTGGCTGAGGAACAGCTTCGTCCGGTCGTGCTGAGGATGAAGGAAGAACTGCTCGGGCTCGTTCTGCTCGATGATCTGGCCGGCGTCCATGAAGATGACGCGGTTGGCGACCTGGCGGGCAAAACCCATTTCGTGCGTCACGCAGAGCATGGTCATGCCGGAGGCCGCGAGGTTGACCATCACGTCGAGCACTTCCTTGATCATCTCCGGATCGAGCGCCGAGGTCGGCTCGTCGAACAGCATGATGCGCGGGTTCATGCAGAGCGAGCGGGCAATCGCCACGCGCTGCTGCTGACCGCCTGAAAGCTGGCCCGGATATTTCTTGGCCTGCTCGGGGATTTTCACCCGCTCGAGATAGGTCATGGCCAGCTCTTCGGCTTCCTTCTTGGGCATCTTGCGGACCCAGATCGGCGCCAGCGTGCAGTTCTCAAGGATGGTCAGGTGCGGAAAGAGATTAAAATGCTGGAACACCATGCCGACTTCCCGGCGCACCTCGTCGATCTTCTTGAGATCGTTGGTGAGCTCGATGCCATCGACGATGACCTTGCCCTTCTGATGCTCCTCGAGCCGGTTGATGCAGCGGATCATCGTCGATTTGCCTGAACCCGACGGCCCGGCGATGACGATGCGCTCGCCCCGGTTTACCCGGAGGTTGATGTCCTTGAGCACGTGAAAATCGCCGTACCATTTGTTGACGCCGATCAGGTCGACGGCAACCTCGTCGGAGACTTTCATCTTCGAGCGGTCCACCGGGGCGTCCGGCATCACTGCATTATCGAGCGTCATGATCGCGCGAATCCTATCGTCTGTGGCCGGTGTTGAGCCGGCGCTCGATGAACTGGGAATACTGGCTCATGCCGAAGCAGAAGATCCAGAAAACCACGGCCGCAAAGAGCAGGCCGGAAGCCGGCGTGGTTGAGGTGGCCCACTCCGGGTTGGTGAAACTGTTCCTGACCGTCGACAGCAGCTCGAAGATCGAGATGATGTAGACGAGGCTGGTATCCTTGAAGAGGCCGATGAAGGTGTTGACGATCCCCGGGATCACAATCTTGATCGCCTGCGGCAGCACGATCAGCCGCGTCATTGCCCAATAGCCAAGGCCGAGCGCCTTGGCGCCCTCATACTGGCCCTTGGGCACCGCCTGCAGCCCGCCGCGAATGACTTCCGCCATATAGGCCGAGGCAAAGAGAGCCACGCCAAGCAGCGCCCGGAGCAGCTTGTCGAAGCTGACGCCTGTGGGGAAAAACAGCGGTAGCAGAATGCCGGCCATGAACAGCACGGTGATCAGCGGCACGCCGCGGCAGAGCTCGATGAAGAAGACGCAGACGACGCGCACCGCCGGCATATTCGAGCGCCGGCCGAGCGCGAGGATAATGCCGAACGGCAGCGACAGCGCCATGCCCACATAGGAGACGACCAGCGTCAGAAACAGCCCGCCCCAGACCGCCGTTTCGACCAGCGGCAGGCCGAGCACGCCACCATAGAGCAGCACGCCCGCCACGATCGGAAAGAGAATGAAGACGTAGAGCAGGTTGAAGCGCTTGAACGGCACCGACGGAATGGCCATCGGGATAATTCCGGCGGCGAGCAGCACGAAGAATGTGTTGACCCGCCAGCGCTCGGGATCGGGGTAGCGGCCATAGATGAACTGCCCGAGATTGGCCTTAACAAATGCCCAGCAGGCGCCTCCGGTATTGGCGGCGCAGGCGTCGCGCGTCGGGGCATCCCAGACGGCATTGATCAGCGACCATTGGACGAATGGCACGATCACCATCCACGCGATGACTGCGCCGACGATGGTCAGGACGGTATTGGTCGGTGAGCTGAAGAGATTGGTGCGCATCCAGGGGATGATGCCGTGGACACGCATCGGCGGCGGCTCTGCCTGCGCCATTTCGCGCCGGACGAAGAATACATCGGTCTGCGATTGGATATCGCTCATGGCGCTACCGCTCGGTCAGCGCGATGCGCGCGTTGAACCAGTTCATCGCCACCGAGATGACGACGCTTAGGCCGAGATAAAACGCCATCCAGATGGCGACGACCTCGATCGACTGGCCGGTCGGGTTGAGCACGTTGTTGCCCACGGCGACGAGGTCGGCGAAGCCGACGGCCAGCGCCAGCGAGGAATTCTTGGTGATGTTGAGATATTCGCTGGCCAGCGGCGGGATGATAACGCGCAGCGCCTGCGGCATGACGACCAGCCGGAGCACCGGCCCGTTGCGGAGGCCAAGCGCCCGCGCCGCCTCGGTCTGGCCATGGCTTACCGCCATGATACCGGAACGTACGATCTCGGCGATGAACGAAGCGGTATAGACCCCGAGCGCCAGGAACATCGTCGCGAATTCAGGCGGGAGATCCCAGCCGCCGCTGACATTGAAGCGATTCTTGACCGGCATTTCGAAGGTCAGCGGATCGCCGGTCGCGACAAAAATAATGCCTGTGATGACGACAATGATGCCAAGACTGATCGAGCCAACGGGAAGTATCTTGCCGGTGGCCATCTGCCGCGCCCGGGCCCAACGTCGAAAACCCCAAGCCACGGCGAGCGCGACGACGAAGCCGATTGCCGTCTCGATGAAATTGTCGCCGAATATGGGCTTCGGCATGAAGAAGCCGCGGTTGGAAAGCGACAGCGGCCCGATCTGGATCGCATCGCGGATATTGGGCAGCGCGGCGATGACCGCCAGGTACCAGAACAGGATAACCAGCAGCGGCGGAATATTACGCAAAATCTCGACGTAGAGCGTCGCGATCGTGCGGATCAACCAGTTCGACGAGAGCCTGGCGATGCCGACGATCAGCCCGAAGATCGTGGCGATGACAATGGCCAAGGCCGACACCACGATGGTATCGAGCAGCCCCGCCAGCAGCATAAAGCCATAGGTGCTTTCGCTGTTGGTCGGCAGGAACGTGACCATGTCGAAGCCGGCACGCTGCCCGAGGAAGGCAAAGCCCGACGCGATGCCGCGCTCGTGGAGATTGGTGACCGTGTTATTGGCGAGCCAGGCAACCGTGCCGACGACGAGCACCACCAGCACGATTTGCGCGACGATGCTGCGAATAGTCGGATTGTTATACCAGAGGTCCCGGGACGAACTCATACGCCCCGCATCGGCAACCGCCATTAATCTACCCCGCTAGGTGAAACGCCAACTGACCGGCATAAAGGGGACCGGGCATAAACCCGATCCCCGCAATGCTGGAGATCAGAGGATCGGGATGCCGTACTGGAGGCCGCCCTGGTTCCACTGCGCGTTGAGGCCGCGGGCGAGCTGCATCGGCGTCTTGAGCCCGAGGTTCTTCTCGTAGATGTCGCCGTAATTGCCGACACCCTTGACGATGTTGTAGGCCCATTTCGCATCGAGGCCGATAGACTTGCCGAAGTCGTTGTCGCCAACGCCCAGCAAGCGCTGGACCGACGAATCCTGCGATTTCAGCTGATCATCGACATTGGCCTGGGTGACACCGAGGAATTCGGCATCGAGCAGGGCATTGGAAACCCACTTGACGATCTGGAACCACTGCACGTCATTATTGCGCACCACCGGGCCAAGCGGCTCCTGCGAGATGATCTCGGGCAGGATCACGTGGTCGTCGGGGGTCTTCATCTGCAACCGGTTGGCGGCAAGGCCTGACCGGTCGGTGGTGAGCGCATCGCAGCGGCCGTTGTCATAGGCCGCATTTACGTCGGCCAGCTTGTCGATGACGAGTGGGGTATATTTGAGGTTGTTCTTCTTGAAATAGTCAGCGAGGCCCGTGACGGTATCGGTACCGCCCTGCACGCAGATCGTGGCGCCGTCGAGGTCCTTCACGTGCTCGATTTTGGCGCTCTTGCGGACCATGAAGCCTTCGCCGTCATAGTAGTTGACGCCGGCAAAGGTGAAGCCGAGCGTGGTGTCGCGCGACATCGTCCAGGTGGTGTTGCGGACGAGCAGGTCGACTTCGCCCGATTGCAGCGCCGGGAAGCGCTCGGTGCCGTCGAGCGGCGTATACTTCACCTTGTCCGGATCGCCGAAAATGGCGGCTGACACGGCACGGCAATAGTCGACGTCAAAGCCGGTGTATTTGCCGGTGGAGTCCGGATTGCCGAAGCCTGGCAGGCCGGTGTTGACGCCGCATTGCAGAAAGCCCTTTTTCTTGACGTCGTCGAGCGTGCCCGCGTGCGCGGCAGTGCCCATCGCGATCAGCGCAATGGCCCCGCCGATGAGAGGCAGAAGCTTAGATTTCATCCTGACAGACCCCTATTTTTGTTTCTTTGAGGGACAGCCGTGTTCGACTGCCCGCCTGTCGATGGAGGGTATGATGCGACCCTGAGCCCAAACACCTGCTGGTTTGCTCTGGCGTCTCGGCGGGGGCGTCGCCACCATCCCGTCATCTTGTCGCCATGAAGGACCAGATGCGCGGCGCGGTCAAGCGGCTTGGCAGTAGCCGGGATTAAGACACTTCGATTTGCCTGTCACAGCTGCGTCGTGGGCAGGAAAGCGGCAGGGAATGCCTCAAATTCGGGCGTTCAGAGCGACCGCACCCGCCCGGCCGCCCGCCTGAGATCGGCGCGCAGCCGCTGCTGGGTATCCGCCGGCTGCGCTTCGATCGTCCGGCCGAGGCTGCGCATTGCGGCCCTGAGGCCATGCATCTGGTCGAGCAGATCGAGGATGATATCGACCCCCTCCGTATTCACCCGCATAGGCCCTACGAGGTCGGCAATGAGCTGCGCCCGCGCCACGTCGACGTCCGAGAACTGCCGGCCTCGGTCCGCGACATTTGGCAGCAGCCACCCGCTTTCCACCCAGACCGTCAGCGTTTGACGGTCGATCCTGACAACCGCAATGAGTTCGTCTTCGGTCATCGTCATACCCCCATCGCCTTGCGTGGATTTTCGTCGTTGCCCGGCCACTCCGCGACCAGCTTTTCGAGCGCCGGATCGAGCTCTTCCGGCAGCACGATCTTCAGCGTTACATAGAGGTCACCCGCAGGGCCGCCGCGTTTCGGCACGCCGCGTCCTTTGAGCCGCAGCACCTTGCCGCTCGATGACCATTTCGGCACCGTCGCCATCACCGGACCGCTCGGCGTCGGCACCTTGACCTTGCCGCCGCTGACCGCCTCCTTGAGCGATACCGGCAACTCCAGCCGGATATCGTCGCCGTCGCGCGTGAAAAACGGATGCGGCCGGACGGCAATCTCGATCAGCGCGTCGCCCGCTTCGCCACCGCCGAGCCCCGGCTCGCCCTTGCCCTTGAGCCGCAGCGTCTGCGCATCGCGCGTGCCGGGCGGAATGGTGATATCGAGCGGCTTGCCGTCGGCCAGCGTCACTTGCTTGTTCGCCCCATTCACCGCATCGAGGAAATCGACGTCGAGCCGGTAATGCGCATCGCCGCCCCGCATGTGGAAATTGCCGCGCCCGCCAGTGCCGGCTCGGCCACCGCCGAACAGATCGGCAAAAATATCGGCATCGCCGAAATCGGCGAAACCCGCATTGCTCTGATAGGGATTGTCGGCCCCGCCCGCCGTCCCGGCATAATCGCGGTAATAGCGCTGCTGCGGCTTCTCGGCCCCGGTCGCGTCGATCTCGCCGGCATCGAATTTCCGGCGCTTTTCCGGATCGCTCAGCAGATCGTTAGCGCCATTGAGCTCCTTGAACTTCTGCTCGGCGGTTTTGTCGCCCGGATTGAGGTCGGGGTGGAGTTTCTTCGCCAGCCGCCGATAGGCCGAGCGAATCTCGTCCTGCGAGGCATCCTTCTTCACGCCCAGAATTTCGTAAGGGTCCGCCATCGGCCTCTCCAATACCGCCAACTCCCTACGAGGCTGGCACGAAATGGTTCCCCAGCCAACGCCCAGACTGGCCCTCGCCGAGCGCCCGCCGCGCTGCTAAGGCTGAACCTCAGGCGCTCAGGACCTCGGGACTTCAACGATGACTTCGGACTCGAACGGCAAGACCATCCATCTGGTCTTCAAGACCCATCTCGATATCGGTTTCACCGACCATGCCGAAAAGGTGCGACGCCAATATCACGAGCGCTTCATCCCGCAGGCCATCGAAACGGGGACGCACTTCTTCCGCGAGAACCCGAAAGCGCCAGCTTTCATCTGGACCACCGGCGCGTGGCTAATCTGGGATCATCTCAACTCGCAGCCGCGCGCCGAAGTCAGACGACTAGAGGAAGCCATCGGCCGCGGCCTCATCCGCTGGCACGCGCTGCCCTTCACCACCCATTCCGAGCTGATGTCGCCCGCCCTGTTCCGCGCCGGGCTCTCGTACGCCGCCGAACTCGACAAGCGCTTCGGCATGAAGACCATCGCGGCGAAAATGACCGACGTACCCGGCCATACGCGCGGCATCGTGCCGCTGCTCGCCGAGGCCGGGGTGAAATTCCTGCACCTCGGAGTCAACGCCGCCTCGCGCGTGCCAGACGTGCCCGATGTGTTCCGCTGGAAGGCACCGGGCAGCGAGGAAATCGTCGTGATGTATCAGCCCTCCTACGGCGCCACACAGTTCCCCAAGGATTTTGACGAGGGCCTGAGCTTCGCCCACACCAACGACAATATGGGGCCGCAAAGCGTGCCCCAGACGGCCGAGGCCTATCGCGAAATTCAGCACGAGAACCCGGGCGTAAAGATCAAGGCCGCGACCCTGGACGACTACGCAAAACTGCTCTGGGCCCGCCGCAAGGAATTCCCCGTTATCGACCTCGAGATCGGCGATAGCTGGATCCACGGCGCTGCCAGCGACCCGCAAAAGATCCAGCGCTTCCTCGCGTTGCGCCGCCTCTACGACGAGTTCGCAGCTGAAAAGCTGACGAAAAAGCGCCTCGCCTTCGGACGTGGCCTGGCGATGGTCGCGGAGCACACCTGGGGCGTCGACATCAAGTCGTACCTGCGCGACGAAAAAGCCTGGGACCAGCTCTCGCTCGAAACCGCCCGCAAAAACGACTACCGCTTCATCTACAC
>Ga0105237_10000072_pt1 | contig 135507 bp, 106 predicted proteins | sample KBSC24metaG_FD_81520 | JGI IMG/M metagenome (GOLD analysis project Ga0105237, IMG submission 81520) | Corn rhizosphere microbial communities from Kellogg Biological Station, Michigan, USA - KBS C2-4 metaG | ecosystem: Host-associated > Plants > Roots > Rhizosphere > Soil | place: Michigan...
AAAAGTAATACGAAAGTGAAAAGCTCAAATGGGAGAAATCTCAATAAAAATAAATATTGCTGACAGAGTTTACCCCTTAAAGGTAAACATGGAAGAAGAAGAAATAATACGTAGGGCAGCTAAGCTCATCAATGATCGCATAAAAGAATACCAGGAAAACTATGCGGTTAGGGATAAGCAAGACTTGCTGGCAATGAGTGTGTTGCATTTCGCAACATCATCATTAAAAGCCGAAAAAAAGGTTACGGTGGAAGATACCGACGTAGCCGAAAAGGTTTACCAGTTGGATAATTTGCTGTCTGAATTTTTCTCGAAGTAATAAACGTTCTTTACATAACATACAGAGCATATTTAAGATTTAACCGCAGTTAAATTTTAAGTTTCACTATTAAAAACTTAACGCTTCAATATCAGCGGATCAAGAGGAGTGCGTTATTTCGTTAGTATCTAACGGTAACCCATGATTCCAATATCTGTTACGAGGTTTTTCAATACATGACACTTAGAAGTTTAGTTGCGGTTTTTTTATTTATATATAACCTAAAAAAATGGATTCATCTTTATATGCTATTATCGGGCTCCTGCTTGGGGTCGGGATAGGCATAATTATTGGCCGGTTCCTGCTCAAAAAGCTTTTCAAAGCGCAGGAAAATTCGGCTCAAAACAAAGCAAAGCTCATATTAAAAGACGCTGAAAATAACGCGGAAATTCTTAAAAAGAATAAATTACTGGAAGCTAAAGAACGCTTTTTACAAATGAAAGCGGAACATGAGCAGGAATTAAACGCCAAAAATAACAGTTACAACCAGCGCGAGAACGCCTTTAAACAAAAAGAACAATCGCTCAATGCGCGCCTGGAAAACCTTACCCGTAAGGAAAACGATATTGACAATGTGCGCAAGAACCTGGAGCGCCAAACCGAAATAGCACAAAAAAAACAGGAAGAAGTTGATGTGTTAAAAACCCAGCATTTAGAGCAACTGGAAAATATCGCCGGCCTGTCAACCGAGGACGCGCGCAACCAACTGATCGAGAATCTGAAAGATGATGCCCGCAGCAAAGCTATGGCGCAGATAAAGGATATTGTTGACGAAGCCAAACTTACCGCTACCAAAGAGGCCAAGAAAATTGTTATTCAAACCATACAGCGTACAGCTACAGAGTCGGCTATTGAGAATACGGTTTCGATATTTAATATCGAAAATGACGAGATCAAAGGCCGTATTATTGGTCGTGAGGGCAGGAATATACGGGCGCTGGAAGCAGCTACCGGTATTGAAATTATTGTGGATGATACGCCGGAGGCTATCATCCTTTCAGGTTTTGACCCGGTTAGGCGTGAGATAGCCCGTTTGGCTATGCACCGTTTGGTGACCGACGGCCGTATCCATCCGGCACGTATTGAGGAAGTGGTTGCCAAAACCAAGAAACAAATCGAAGAAGAAATAGTAGAGATAGGCGAGCGTACCGTTATCGACTTAGGCATTAATGGTCTGCACCCTGAACTGATCCGTATGGTTGGCCGTATGCGTTACCGTTCATCTTATGGTCAGAACCTGCTGCAACACTCACGCGAGGTAGCTAATTTCTGCGCCACTATGGCTGCTGAGTTAGGCCTGAACGTAAAGCTTGCCAAACGCGCCGGTTTACTGCACGATATTGGTAAAGTGCCAGATGATAACCCCGAACTGCCACATGCTATTTTGGGTATGCAGTTAGCCGAAAAATACAAGGAACATCCTGAAGTTTGCAACGCTATCGGCTCCCACCATGACGAGGTGGAGATGACCAGTATGTTATCGCCGATAATACAGGTTTGTGACGCTATTTCAGGCGCAAGGCCGGGTGCAAGGCGCGAGGTGGTAGAAAGTTACATCAAGCGTTTGAAAGAGCTTGAGGAGCTTGCTTTATCTTATCCTGGTGTGGAAAAAACATTTGCTATACAGGCCGGCCGTGAGTTACGTGTAGTGGTTGAAAGCGAAAAGATAAGCGATGCTGAATCAGAAGTATTAGCGGCTGATATTTCCAATCGTATACAAACCGAAATGACCTATCCGGGCCAGATAAAAGTTACCGTGATAAGGGAAACAAGGTCGGTTGCGTTTGCGAAGTAAAAACCAGCCCCATCCAAACCCTCCCCGGTAGATAGGGCTTAAAAATATAATATCGAACATCGAATGTTGAATGTCGAACATCGAAGTTTAAACTTCAACATTCGATATCCGGCGTTCAGTGTTCGATATTTTTTTAATTATTTAATCCGTGGCAAAAAAGAATCCTAAAACATCCAAAACTCCGCCCCCGGCAGCGCCAGTTGGGGTGGAGCTTTATTTTGATAAGTTTGCTGCAACGCACCAAAACCCTACAAACAAGCTTATTTATACCACATTCATCCCGCTACTTATATTCGGGCTTATTGGCATAGTGTGGACCATACCTTTTCCCTACATCAAATTCCTGGGCCAGTATAACGCTGATTTTAACTGGGCCTCGGTATTGTTGGCTGTTGTGGTTTATTATTATATCCGGAAATCGGCTGTGTTGGGGTATTTTATGCTGTTTATAATGCTGGTTTTCTTTTACCTTGTTACCCAGCTGGTACAATGGCAAAGTGCCGGGGGGCCTAATATGGGGATGCTTTGCCTTGGCATTTATTTTATATCGTTTATCGCGTTGTTTATTGGCTATAAGATAGAGGGCAAAAAGCTTTCATTTGAATATCGATATAAAAATATACTTATAGCACCTATATTTTTATTGCATTTGGTGCTAAGAAGATTTAAGGTGAAGTATTAAAATCGAATGCTCACTCCCGCACAATCCCCATATATTATGCAAGGCGATCGGCTAGAGATTGCTTCGTCGTACCTCCTCACAGCAATAACGGATTAGAAAAGCGGTGAGGTTTAAAAATCATGATACAAATCCCTGAACGTACTCCTCAAACCAAAGGTGATCAGCGAAGTATTATTTACGCCAAACTTGTTTGATTCCCGGCGATAAAGGCCGCCAACTTCAATACGCAGGTTATATTTAGGGTTGATGATAAACGCCACTGTACCTTCGCCATAATATAGCTTAGTGCGCAGGCCCTGACCGGTAGCATCGCCTATTACGGTTGATGGGTCGATGGATAGCATTACATCCTGCCCGGCATTTTCTGTGTCGGTATTTAGCCCGAAGGTGGCATAATTTAGCTGTCCCTGGAAATCAAAACGCCCTATGGAATAATCCAATATGCCTATCATCTCCTTGAAATTAGCGCCAAGCGGATCGCCTAACGATTGGCTATAATCAGTATAATTGGTAATAACCTGGGGCGATTGATAGGTGTATGGTTTAACTGTATTGTACTCGAACAAATAATTGAAGTTGCTTACTTTAAACAGGTCGGCTCCACGTATGCCTATCTGGTAGCCACTGGTATTTGCGGGTGCATCCTTTGCGCCAACCCTGTCTAACAAAAGCTGTGCGTAAATGGCAGTTTTATCCAATATTTTGTATTTGCCCGTAAAGCCGCCAAGCACATTGTCAGGATAAGGCGTTTTGGGCCCTAAGCTGCTGGCAAATACCACGGGATTAATATAGTTAGCATCAAAGCCATGCGTGTTCCCGTTATCGTTAGCATCAGCAGCTATAACAGCATCAAACGCACCTAACGAAAGGCGATTGGTAACGCTCCAGTCTAAATAATGAAACACACCCCACTTACGGCGGTTATTGCCAAAGCTGTCAAATTTTGGCAGATTAATGTCTTCCATATTTGTCCACATCATCATGTATTGCACCGGGCCAATGTTGGCGGTTAAACGCAATAATGGGTAGTTTGCAGCCCAGTTGGATAATAATAATGAACGGTAGCCATCGCCAATAAATGTTTTATCCTCACCCAAAGTTATATTTAACTGTTTTATGGGTGTGTACGATACCACAGCCGTAACGTACGACCAATCGGCAGTATTGCTGCTTTTCGGGTCCCTGTTATAAGCTTCGCCAGGTATAAAGCGTATACTATTTACATAAGTCTTGTAATAATCGGCAAACCGGCCCTGGTCTTCATAGCCGCTGCTGTAAAAATAAAATTTATCGCCTACCGTACCGCCCAACTGGTAGCCGCGGGTATTTAAATAGGTAGTGGTTTTATTTGAAAGGTCGCGACCCAATTGCAGGTCGGGTAAATAATCGGCAAAAAAAGTATAATCCTTTTCGTGCACATCAAAAATATGTTCGTTAAATATCTTGCGTAAAAAAAAGTTTTTGCGGCTGCTGTCAACGCCCAATTGCATCAATTGGTTATAACGCGATTTAATGGTAGTATCAACAATATAAGGTTTAAGCGCACTGTGGAAAGTATTGTTGGGCGAATAAACTTCGGCATTGAATTTTTGATAGAACTGGTATGAGTATGGTGCGTAAGTTGCCTGTGACCAGCCCGCTTGTACCGAGATAATTATTATACCTAAAAGTAAAAGTAATTTTTTGGCAGATGTGAGGGAGATGTTTTGCATACGCAATGTATTAGTATTAGGTATTATATTTTTTACAAGATAAATATTCAAATACAAAAGTGTGCATTAAATTTTAAATAGCGGTAGTTGAAATTATACACACTTAGTAAAATTATTTAGTGTTTACCACACACAATTCACCCTAAAATTAACGAACCATAATTTTTTTTATGATATTTGGTACATATTATAGCACAAGTAAAACGTTAATTTCTGTTAAATAATACTATTGAAAAACTCTTTTTTTTAAATAAAGCTATAAAATTTCTGATATTTACGCCGCTTTGGAAAACCCTTAATTATAATACATGCAATACAAAAAGATCAATAACCTTTTAGGCTGGCTTTGTTTCGTTATAGCCTCAATAACCTATATCCTCACTTTAGAGCCATCTGTAAGTTTTTGGGACTGCGGCGAGTTTATTTCATGCGCCTACCGTTTGCAGGTAGCACACCAGCCCGGTTACCCATTGTTTGCCATGCTGGGTAAAGTATTCTCCCTGTTATCAATGGGCGATGTTACCAAAGTGCCATTTTTTACCAATATGGGTTCGGCCCTGGCCAGTGGTGCAACTATTATGTTCCTGTTTTGGACCATTACCGCGCTTGCTAAAAAACTATTGGGTGGCAGAGATGAAGAATCCGCACAAACAAATCTGTACGTTATTATGGGTGCAGGCTTAGTTGGCGCCTTGTCATTTGCTTATACTGATACGTTTTGGTTCTCGGCGGTTGAAACTATCGTGTTCGCCTGGTCGTCGTTCTGTACCGCGTTGGTTTTTTGGGCGATATTAAAATGGGACGCGCATGCCGATGAGCCCCGGGCTGATAAATGGTTAATATTTATAGCTTACGTTATCGGTTTATCAATAGGTATCCACTTACTTAACTTATTAACCATACCTGCAATAGCGTTAGTTTATTACCTGCGCCGAACAAATGCCGTTACTACCAAAGGCGCAGTAATTGCCGTTTTATTAGGTATATTGACGCTGGTATTTATACAATACGGCATAAGGGAATACACCATTAAATTCTCTGCTTATTTCGATCTGTTCTTTGTTAATACACTGGGCTTTGGTTTTGGCAGCGGGTCCATGTTCTTTTTCCTGTTGTTAATAGTTATTCTGATTGCCGGCATTTTTTATAGTATCCGCAGCAGAAAACCAATGCTTAACCTGGCATTTTTGTGTGTAACTTTTATTTATTTGGGATACAGCTCATTCGCTTATATACCTATCCGCGCTACTGCGGGTACCAACCTTGATAATACGCACCCCGATAATGCCTTTACCTTAAACAGCTATCTTAACCGCGAACAATACGGCGAAACCCCGTTGTTATACGGGCCTTATTACGATGCCAAAGCAATCGACCAAAAAGAAGGCGCCAATATTTACCGCAAAGGGAAAACCAAATACGAAGTATCGGGCAAAAAGCTGACCACTGTATATGATCATACCACCATATTGCCACGTATGTACAGCACCGACGGGCAGGATCCGCAGTTTTATAAGGAATGGCTAAGGATACCCGACGGCCAGGCGCCCAATATTGTAGATAACTTTAAATGGATGTTCAGCTGGCAAATGTACCAGATGTACTGGCGGTACTTTTTATGGAACTATGTTGGCCGCTACAACGATATGGACGGCCAGAGCGAAATGTTTGGCATTGACGGTAACTGGACCACCGGTATTTTTGATGGCGGCAGGCACCTGCCAAAAACAATAGTAGGCGGCGACCCTACGCATCCGCTGGAAGGGGTAACTTATACCCCGTTGTTTGCCCTGCCTTTAATATTGGGTTTATTTGGCATGTTATACCATTTTAACCGCCGTAAAAAGGATGCACTGGTAGTGACCCTGCTGTGGTTCTTCACGGGCTTGGCTATTGTGCTATATGTTAACCAGCCCAGCATACAGCCACGCGAGCGTGACTATTCGTACGTGGGTTCATTTTACGCGTTTGCCATTTGGATAGGGTTGGGGGTAATAGCCCTTGCCGAACTATTGCGTAAAAAGCTGAACGCGAAAATGGCCGCTTTTGCCGCTACGGGTGTTTGCCTGCTGGCATCGCCTTTGGTGCTGGCTAAACAAGAATGGAAAGATCACAACCGTTCTACAAAATTAACGCCGCATGATATGGCTTATAATTACCTTATATCATGCCCGCCGAATGCCATACTGTTTACCTATGGAGATAATGATACCTACTCGTTATGGTACGACCAGGAAGTGGAAAACATAAGGCCAGATGTGCGCATTGTAAACCTTAGCTTGTTTACCGGCGACTGGTATATACGCCAGATGACGCACAAAATGAATGAATCGGCGCCACTGCCTATTACCATGCCTTTTGAAAAATATGAGGATGGCGTACGCGACGTGGAATATTATAACGATGCCAAGGTGCCCGGTTATATTGAAGTAAGCGAATTGTTTGATTTCCTTACCTCAGATAACAAGGCGGCTATGGTGCAGTACCAAAACGGCGATTGGGCCAATTACCTGCCAACCAAAAACTTTAAAATAACTGTTAATAAAGATGAGGTTATTAAGAACGGTGTAGTGCCTGAAAGCGACAGGAGCAGACTTACCGATACCATGGAATGGAAGTATACTTCGAACTATGTAATGAAGGATAACCTGGCCATGTTTGATATATTGGCGCATAACCATTGGAAACGCCCTATATGCTTTACCGTGACCGTTGGCCCCGAAAACCTGATAGGTTTACAGCCATACCTATATAAGGAAGGTTTTACCTATCATTTAATTCCGTTTAAGGTAGATACAACTACTAAAGATCAGATGGAAAAGGTACACGTTGATACGATGTATAACAATGTGATGACCAAATTTAAGTGGGGCAACTTTAAGACTGCCAAATATCTTGACCATGAGTCGACTACCATGTTCTACCCGGTTATGATGACTACTTTCCTTGATCTGACACAGAATTTAGTACAGAAAAATAAACTGGATTCGGCACGCAACGTATTAAACAAATACAACGAGGTAATGCCCGATATTAATCCGTTTATTGATGTAATAGCCCGTAAATTTTACCTGGCGCAGGCCTGTTATACCTTGTATGGAAAGAATAATTTAAAATACCAGGATATGGGTAAACTGGGAATGAACTTTGTAAATAATATTGACAGCTATTTGGTGGATCAGTTGGATTATAACTACTACCTGCTACAAAATAATGATGATAAGCTAAGTATGCGCGATGTGCAGATAGGTGTGCAATTACTTGCCGGTATAACTGATTTTGCAAAAGCAGCCCACCAAACCGAGCTGTATAACAAATTAACAACGCAGGATAAAGATTACCAGGCTAAATTTGCCGCTATACTAAGCCGGCAACAATAGTTTGTTTGATGCTATTAGTGGGCAGTTGGCAGTTTTTTCAATAAAGCTGCTGGCTGCCCATCTTTATTTCATGCAAACTGCTAACTGCCGATCGGCAGGCTGAATGAAAAGGTCGATCCCTTATTCTCTTTGCTTTCAACCCATATTTTTCCTTTATGGCGTTGTATGATCTCGCTGGCCAAATAAAGCCCTATACCGAAGCCTGATATATTTTTAATATTCTCATTTTCCACCCGGTAAAAACGCTGGAATATTTTTTCCTGGTCTTTTGGCTTTATGCCTATGCCGGCGTCGCTAACCGATACCTGTACTTCATTTTTCAAAACCAGGCAGTTCACGGTAATGGTGCTATCCTTCGGAGAGTATTTGATGGCGTTACTTAAAAAGTTACTTACAACCTGGCTTATCCTGTCACGGTCGGCATTAATGATAATTGATTTGCGGGGGTTAAAAACAATTTGGTGGTTATAGCTAACAGGTATGATTTCAATAATTGTTTCTGTTATCAGTTCAGTTAGGTCAAAAGGCTGCATTTTAACCTGCAGCTTGCCCGATTCAAGGCGTGAAAGATCAAGAAAACCATATACCAGGTCCGACATTTTGTTTACCTGGTTACCCGCCTTCACCAGCGCGTTGTTTATAAAGGCATCCTGTTCTGTGCTTATTTTTTTCTCTAATAATTGTATGTAAGCTTTAAGTGATGTTAGCGGGGTTTTAAGCTCGTGGCTTGCCATGGCTATAAAGTCGTTTTTCCGTATCTCATCGCGCTTGCTTTCGGTAATATCCAATATGGTGCCCAGCATACGCACCGGTTTTTTATTGGGGTCGAATATCACGATCCCCTGTGTCCTGATCCAGCGCACCGAAGCATCAGGCAGTATGATCTTAACCTCATACAAGTATTCGCCGGTTAATGTCGCCTCCCGGTACGATGGCAGGATAATTTTATCCATATCCTCCTGGCTTATCTGGCTCCTGAACATGGCAAGCGATAGTTCTTCATCGGCAGCATGCCCAAATATTTCGGCCATGCGCGGCGAGTACACAAAGTTTTGGTTAACTAAATTAAGGTCCCATGTGCCCAAACCGGTAGCTTCGTTCGCCATCCGAAGGCGGTTGGCAATTTCTATAGCATCTTCGCGGGCCTTTACCTCTTTGGTAATATCAATAACGGTATTTAATATATAGGTTATTTTACCGTCATTACCCAAAATCGGCACATTGCTGCACGACCAATAATGCTCTTCATAAGTATAAGTATCCGGGTCGAAAATATCATACCGGTAGCTGGGTATATCTATCTTTTGGCCTGTTTCTACTACTTTTTTAAATATATATTGGGCCTTTATGGTATCATCAATAGTAGGATTTTCAGGGAAAACTTCCGAAAAACCCCTGCCCAATATGGCATCGCGGGTGGTGGCTGTTACCGCCAGGTAGCTGTCGCTGGCCGCAAGTATAGTAAAGCGCGGTGCATCAGCCTTTACCAGCAGCGACCCCGGCGACTTTTCAAATACCGTACGGAAAATATCTTCGGGTAAAGTATTTGGCATCTCATCGCTCATTTTAGGTAGATATAATTCAGAGTAGAAATATCGCCATATAATTTGATATGGTAATATAGCTTGTTTTAGTAAAATTAGTTTTATTGGCGATATAATAAAATAAAAGCGCCTGCATATTTAATAATATCCAGGCGCTTTTAATAATAATTTTCGAAAAAGAGCTGTTAATTATTAACCACCTTGCTGTTTTTTTTAGGTTGCATGTGCAGTTCTATAGCGGCATCGCGCAGGGTTTTTATGTTATCGTGCGCGGCACGTAGTTCTTTAAGATGGCGGCTTAGCATGGTTACCACCCTGTCGTCTTTCCATATCAGTTCCTTATCATCAAGCGCGTTGCGGTAAGCCGCATTGGCTATATCTTCGCCGTACTCACAATCGGCTAAAATAGAATGCCTGTCCTTTATTGTGAATTTGGCACGCACATCTATCCAGGCCTGGTAAAACTTACCGCCCAGTGTTGTACCTGTCGAAGGGTCGCCGCCTAATACATGGATATGGTCATGCAGATCTGTTTTGTAGCGTTTACTATCCTCAATATACCCCAGGAAAAGCCTTTTCAAATCGTCGTCCTGTGTACTTTCGGCCGCCTTCTGGTAGCCGCTTATCCTGTCGTTATTTATCTTCACCAGGTCATTCAACGCTGATATCTGATGTTCAATGTGTTGTAAAATTCCCATAGCAGTAGATGTTTGTTATATTTATAACATCATGAACTTGGCTAATGTTTTTATAAGAAATGGTTTATGGTACAACAAAAATTTCTTTTGTAGGGCAGAAGGTGCTAAAGAGTGAAGAACATAGCCACCGCAGCCGCCCCCATTGCTACAAATGTAAACCAAAGCAAAGCGTTTGATAACCAGCCGCTGCGGTATTCGCCCATTATGGCTTTGTTACGTGCGATCCTGGCTATCAGGAACAACAATGGCACAGCTGCCACCCCGTTCAGCACGGCCGCGTATATCAGCGCCTTAACCGGGTCGATGCCGATAAAGTTTATCATTAAACCAATAATTGATGAAATAGTGATAACACCATAAAAACCATGTGCCTGTTTCAATTTTAAATTAAGGCTGGCTTTCCAGTTAACTGCCTCGGCCACCGCATAAGCCGCAGAGCCCGACAGCACCGGCACCGCCAATAACCCCAACCCAATAATACCGATTGAAAATATCAGCTTTGCTAAAAAGCCGGCGTTAGGGAATGAATTTACCAATGGCTCCAACGCTTTGGCGGCATCGGCAGCTGTTTTAATATCGCGCACACCGTTGTTGTGCAAAACTGTAGCGCCTACAAGCAATATGCACCAGGTAGTAATTTCGGATATGATCATCCCTGTGGTATTGTCCATCCGCATATTACGTACACGGACCCACGTTACCAGCGAACGGCCGTTTTTTATGCGGTGCTTATCTTTTTGTTCCTCTACTTCCTGCGAGGCTTCCCAAAAAAACATATAAGGCGATATAGTGGTACCCAGTACGCCTATAATAATGAAAAGGAAGGCAAAATTAAACTCAAAATGCGGCACAATAGTCGCTTTTAATACCGTAAGCCAGGGCTGTTTTACAATAAACACGGTTATAGGATAAGCCAGCAGCGTAAGTGCCAGCCATTTTAATATTTTTGAGTATACCTTGTAATTGGTAAATATTTCGAGTACCAGTATCAGCGCGGTGAAGAATAAGGTTAATACTATAAAATTAACAGGCACCAGCAATTGTGCAGCCGATGCCATAGCACCAATATCAGCACCGATGTTAATGGTATTGGCAATAACTACTAAACCTACTACCGCGTACAGTACCGTGCGGCTATAATGTTCCTTAACAATAGCAGCAATGCCTTTACCCGTAACCAGGCCAATGCGGGCGCAGGCTTCCTGTACTGCCGTCATAAAAGGGAGCATATACAGGGCCGTCCACAATTGGCCGTAGCCAAACTGGGCGCCGGTTTGCGAGTAGGTAGCAATGCCCGATGGGTCATCATCGGCCGCGCCGGTTGTTAAGCCCGGCCCTAATAGCGTTAATAATTTCCAGAAACTTTTTTTTGGCGACTTTTCAGCGGGATCAGATGGCATTGCGCAGTGGATATTGTTTTATTAACACTTCAAATATAACAGTACAATTTAGTTATTGTGTTGATAAAAAGCCCCATACTTCACCTGCTTTATTATCGTAGTAATTACATAATTAAATTAACAAATTGTGGTTGTAAGGATATTTTATTTATTAGCCGTAAATCTTATTATATTGGCTGTGCAAAATATTATTATAGCCGGTATTTCTCTTTAGGCGGTTGTCATCTCTGCCTGTTTCAGCCCAATTAAAACAGTAAATTAAAAAATTAAAACAGTGAGTATCTGTTATAAATAATTTACGTCCAAAATATAATATTTTACACTACGCTCAAAACAATTTTATACTGTTTGCGATTGTATGCAATTAGTATTTAAATGGATATGAATTTTTATAACCACACAAAATACCATTGAAAAATTAACTTATTGAAAAATGAGTAAACGCAAAAAAGAAGAAAAAACAACATATCAATTTCCGCATTTGCCAAAAACACCAACAGGTATAAGCGGGCTTGATGAAATAACCGAAGGCGGCCTGCCAACCGGCAGGCCCACCCTGGTGTGCGGCGACGCCGGCTGCGGTAAAACGCTGATGTCGATTGAATTTATTGTGCGCGGGGCTACGGAGTTTAACGAGCCGGGTGTATTTATGGCTTTTGAAGAAAAAACCGATGAACTGGCCATGAACGTGGCATCGCTTGGCTTTGACCTGGAGAAATTGCAGGAAAAAAATAAAATAAAGCTTGACCATGTACACATAGACCGCAGCGAAATTGAAGAAACCGGCGAATATGACCTCGATGGTTTATTTATACGCTTAAATTATGCTATTGACAGTATAGGTGCCAAAAGGGTAGTGCTGGATACTATAGAGAACCTGTTTTCAGGGCTTACCAACGAGGCATTGCTGCGTGCGGAACTGCGCAGGCTTTTCCATTGGCTTAAGGAGAAAGGTGTTACTGCCATTATAACCGGCGAGCGCGGCGAAGGGAAACTCACACGCCAGGGCCTGGAAGAATATGTATCGGATTGCGTGATATTGCTCGACCATAGGGTGATCAACCAAATATCAACCCGCAGGTTGCGCATAGTAAAATACCGTGGCTCGGTACATGGTACCAATGAATACCCGTTTTTGATTGACGAGGAAGGCATATCCGTATTACCCGTTACTTCGCTTAGATTGGAGAAACCGGTATCATCGGCCAGGATATCGTCTGGTATCCCCGCGCTGGATAAAATGCTGGATGGCAAAGGGTTTTTTAAGGGGAGCAGCGTGCTGGTATCGGGTACTGCCGGCACAGGTAAAACCAGTTTGGCGGCTTATTTTGCCAACGAAACCTGCCGCCAGGGTAAGCGTTGCGTATATTTTGCGTTCGAGGAATCGCCCAAACAGATCATCAGGAACATGCATTCCATAGGGATGAACTTGCAGCAGTATGTGGATAGTGGGCTGTTGAAGTTTTTCGCCTCAAGGCCCACTTTGTATGGCCTGGAAATGCACCTGGTGGCCATGTACAAGCTCATAAAAAAATTTAAGCCCGAAACGGTTGTACTCGACCCTATTACCAACTTAATTACGGTTGGTTCGGTAAGCGAGGTAAAATCAATGCTGATAAGGCTGATAGATTTTTTGCAGGAAGAGCAGATAACTGTAATGTTTACCGCGTTAACATTAAATACGATCATCAGCGACCAAACAGATGAAGGGGTATCGTCATTAGTTGATGCATGGCTGATGGTACGTGATATTGAATATAACGGCGAACGCAACCGTGGAATGTACATTATGAAATCTCGCGGAATGAAACACTCTAACCAGGTGCGCGAATTTGTGATAACCGATAAGGGGCTCGACCTTGTCGAGGTTTACCTTGGCCCCGATGGGGTGCTTACGGGCTCGGCTCGGGAAGCACAGATTCTGCAGGAACAAACCGGCGAAGCATTGCGTGATTACGCAATGGGCCGTAAGGACAGGGAGATACTGCGTAAACGAAAGGTGCTCGAAGCAAAAATTTCAAGTTTGCAAACCGAGTTTGAATCGGTTGAGGAAGAATTAAATAAAACCTACCAGGAAGAAGAACTGACAAGGCAGGTAGCCGACAAAACACGCATCGAACTAACAAGTTTGAGGCGCGATGGAAGAGGCTAAACATAATATCAATATTAAATGTTAATATGACAAAGGATAAAAAATGGGAACTAAGGCTATATATTGCGGGTAAAACCTTAAAATCAGTTACTGCGCTGCAAAACCTTAAAAAATATTGTGAAGAGCATTTGAAGGGGCAATATAAAATTGAGGTTATAGACCTTTTAGTGCAGCCGCAGCTGGCTGAAGGCGACCAGATATTTGCCATACCAACGCTGGTACGGAAGGTGCCTGAACCGATACGCAAAATTATCGGCGACCTTTCAAATGAAGAAAAAGTACTGGTTGGCTTAAATATAAGGCCGGCATAAAACAAATTAAATGACAGAGCACGAAGATACTGAGCCGAACGAAGATTATACCTTAAAAAGTGACGAAGTTTATACGTTACGGCTGTTTATAACAGGCGCATCGCCAAATTCTTCGCGCGCTATAGCCAATTTAAAAGTTATATGCGAAGAGCATTTAAAAGGCAATTATGAACTGGAGATAATTGATGTTTACCAGCAGCCGCTTGTAGCCCAAAGCGAACAGGTTATTGCCTTGCCAATGCTTGTAAAAATGTCGCCGTCACCTGTTCGCAGGCTCATCGGTAACATGTCCGACAAAGAAAAAGTATTAAAGGGGTTGGGCTTAATAGCTGCTAATTAATAAATGGAACAAAGTAATATCACATATAATGAGCTGTTAAACGCGAATGAACAACTCAAAATGCAGTTGGAGGAGGCTAATGATACCATTAATGCCATCCGTACCGGCGAGGTTGACGCTTTTGTTGTTCAGAATGGTAATGGTCACCAATTATATACCCTAAAAACTGCCGACCAAACTTATCGCGTGTTTATTGAAAAAATGAACGAAGGCGCGGTTACTCTTAATAAAAAGGGAATTATATTGTATAGCAATTCGCGATTTGCCCAAATGGTTGCCATGCCTTTGGAAAAAGTGCTGGGCTTGTCGTTTGATGAGTTTATCGCCAAAAAATCAAGAAAAAAATTTAATACGCTGATCAACAAAGGCTGGGAAGATGATTGTAAGGAAGAAATAGAACTTATAAATAAAGAAAATAAGCTCGTTCCCTGCCTGCTGTCGTGCAATACGCTCGAACTGGATGAAGGTGAAGCATTGAGCATAATACTTACCGATCTTTCAATACTAAAGGAAACCGAACGGCAACTGAAGGTAAAGAACGAGCAATTGGAAACAGCCCGGAATGAAACCAAAAAGTTAAATGATGAATTAGAGGATACGGTAAAGGAACGTACCCTTGAACTATTGATAAGCCGCGAGCATTTCAGGCTGCTGGCAAACAACGTTCCGCAAATGACTTGGACCAGCCTGCCAAATGGCGAGGCTAATTTTTATAACCAGCAATGGTACGATTATACAGGGCTTGACCATTTGCGGCCCAAAGAACTTGTTTTTACTGATATTGTGCACCCCGACGACCTGGAATTGACCATGGAACGGTACCAGGCTTCATTGGCTTCGGGTAATGTGTTTGAGGTAGAAAACCGCTACCGGAATGGCATTGATGGTAATTACCGCTGGCATTTGAACAGGGCTATCCCTTTGCGGAATGATGCAGGCGAGATAATTTTATGGGTAGGAACCGCAACGGATATTGAAGACCAGAAAAAAGCGATGGAAAAGCGGGATGAATTTATTGGTGTTGCCAGTCATGAACTGAAAACCCCGCTAACCAGCCTTAAAGGTTATTTGCAACTACTGGCATCGTACAAAAAAGATGAATTACCCCCGGCAATAAAAACGTATGTTGAGAAGGCTAATTCGTCAATGAACAAGCTGCAGCATTTGGTAAATGACCTGCTTGACGTAAGCAAGATACAAGCCGGCAGGCTTGAATATAAATTGCTGCCTCTTGATCTCTCAACCATAATTGAGGCCTGGATAGAAAATGCCGCGCATATATACCCCGCTTATAATTTTATAAATAAAGCGCATGGCGCATTTACCATTAACGGCAATGCAGAACGTTTAGAGCAGGTTTTAATGAACATTGTAAACAACGCGGTTAAATATTCGCCTGTAAATAAGGATATAATTATTGAAACAAGCCGGCATGACAATAAGGTAAAAGTATCGGTAACTGATTTTGGCATAGGCCTTAGCGCCGAACAGATAGAACGTATATTCGAGCGTTTTTACCGCGTTGAAGACAAAAAATTTATGACCGGCGGCCTCGGGATGGGCTTATATATTTCAGCCGAAATAATTAATGCACACAATGGTAAAATTGGCGTAGAAAGCGAACCCGGCAAAGGCTCAACCTTTTATTTTGAGCTGCCTTTGATGTATGATTAAGCTGCATTTTGTTATTGCGGAAAGGAGCGGTGCAATAACTTCGTAGTGGTTGCATAAACGCTGTAGATAAAATTCACTAAAACCTCACTTTTTCTTTTTGCCCATTATCTTCTTCCAGGCTGTATCCAACCCATCCCTTAACATTTCAGGCGATACTGAAGAAAGCTCAAAAAAAGTACAGCCCATGCCACCATACTTATTCGGCACCGGGTAAATAACATTTTTATCGAACGATGAAAACATGGCCTGGTCAATAAGCGGCAGCTTTATCATCATGCGGTTCTCCTTAACCCAAAGTGTTGCGATGATGCGGTTATTTACTTTGAATGATGGCAGGCCAAAGTGGTCGCCTTCAATTGTTCCGGGTAATGACAATGCAATTTCTCGTGCTGTTTCAATATCAACCATAAATAAAATTAGATTTTTCTTTTACCTTGTCAAAATACGATTGTGTAATTTCGCCCAATAAAATAAACTATATTATGCCCTCAACCGAAAACGGCAAAGTAACCCTGGATATTAGTGCTGAAGGTATTGCCACTGTTAGCTTTTTTCATCCTGCGCAAAACTCGTTGCCTGCTGCACTGCTCGATGAGCTTGCTGCTGCTATTACGCAGGCAGGCAATGATGCCAGCGCCCGTGTTATTATATTAAAAAGCGAAGGCGACCGCACCTTTTGTGCCGGTGCCAGTTTTGATGAACTGTTGCAGATAAAAGATAAAGAGGCAGGTGCTACATTTTTCTCGGGATTTGCAAAGGTGATAAATGCCTGCCGCACATCGCCAAAAATTGTGATAGCAAGGGTGCAAGGCAAATCAGTGGGCGGGGGGGTTGGCCTTGCCGCAGGTGCCGATTACTGCCTGGCTACCGAAGCCGCCGCTATAAAATTAAGCGAATTGGCTATCGGAATTGGGCCGTTTGTTATTTCCCCGGCGGTAATACGAAAGATGGGTTTGCCTGCCTTTTCGCAATTAACTATCCGCGGCACCGATTTCCAAAGCGCACAATGGGCAAAGGAAAAAGGCTTGTATAGCGAAGTCTACCCCGATATAGCCAGTATGGACGAGGCATTGGATGGCTTAGCTAAAAAACTTGCATCCTATCATCCGGATGCGCTTACCGGCCTTAAACAAATATTATGGGAAGGCACAGAAAATTGGGATGAGTTGTTATATGAACGTGCAGTTATTAGCGGCGAATTGGTGCTGTCGGAATTTACGCAGCAGGCATTACAGGCTTTTTTAGGCGGGAAGCGATAGTTAGTTAATGTTCGTCCTCGTACAATCTAAGGCGGTTCTTTAACCCGCGCACGTTTTCCTGCATTTGTTCCATACGCTCAAGCAAGTGCGTAATAGCTTCAATGCCGGCTATGTTTATCTCCAGGTCGTGGTGCAGGTGTATCATGCGCTCCAGTTTTTGTAGTTCGGTATCGGGTATATAGGGTGTTTCGTTCACTACAGTAATTTGTATCAGCCCGGCCTCGTGCAGTGAGTTGATGAAGGTATATTCCACATCATGATACCTGCAAAAATCAACGGTTGTAATTAAATGCGCGTTTGCCATAACTTTTTAATTTTTGGTGGATTTAGCCAGTTCTTCAAACAATGCCTTCTGCTTATCGGTAAGGTTGGTGGGCAGTTCAATTTCATAGGTCAGGTACAGGTCGCCAAAGCTATCGGCCTTTTTATAAACGGGCATCCCTTTACCTTTTAGTTTTACTTTATCGCCATTTTGTGTTTCGGGTTTTACCTTTAGCTTCACTTTGCCGGTAAGTGTATCGGCTGTAATTTCGCCGCCTAAAATAGCTGTGTACAGGTCGAGTTTATGGGTGGTATACAAATCATTGCCGTTGCGTTTAAATTGAGGATCGTTTGCCACCGAGAAGGTGATGTAAAGGTCGCCCGCAGGGCCGCCGTTCGCGCCCGGGCCGCCGTGACCGGTAATTTTTATAGTTTGGCCATTCTCAACGCCTGCCGGGATGGTGATACGGATGTTTTTGCCGTTAACGGTAAGCGTTTGTTTTTGCGATTCAGTTACATCGCGTAAGTTTAAATGCAACTCGGCATTATAATCCTGCCCGCGATAACCGCTTTGCCTGCTGCGTCCTGACCTGCCACCCGCGCCGCCAAACATCGAGTTAAAGAACTCCGAAAAATCCTCACCCCCGCCACCTGCGAAACCTTCATAGCCCTCAAAGCCATGACCGCCTGCGCCACCTGTATAACTTTGCTGCTGGCGAGCCTGTTGTTGCCTTGCCTGCTCATAAGCTTCACCATGCTGCCAGTTTTCGCCATACTGGTCGTACTTTTTGCGTTTCTCGGGGTCGCTCAGCACCTCATTGGCTTCGTTCAGTTGCTGGAATTTTTTGTTGGCCTCGGCATCGTTGGGGTTAAGGTCGGGATGGAGCTTGCGCGCCAGTTTGCGGTAGGCATTCTTAATATCCTTATCCGTCGCGTTTTTATCTACCCCTAAAATTTTATAATAATCAATAAAAGCCATTTTTTAGCAGGTGTTGGTTGATGTGTTTAACTGTAAAGTTACAAGCTTAGTTTTAAGCAACGTGCTTTTTATTTTATGCTGACAAAGTTATGGAACCCGACAGCCTGATAAATTTAACATTTTTAATTTTTAGGCATGCAACCCTGCCGTAAATTTATGTGTCTTATAGATAGTAGATGCAAGAATCCCGACTCTTGGATCTAACTATTAACTACCAACTCTCAATTCTACATAAATGGAAGAAGTACTGCCCCAGTTAAAAGAATTTATAGTTGACTATTGCAACCGTTACAAGATACAACAGGTTGATACAGGCTCGTTATGCCTTGATACCAGCGTTGACCTTGATTTGGATATTTTTGATATCGAAATAGACTTGTTTTTGGCCGAATTTGCCGAAACGTTTAGGGTTGATAATTCAAAATTTACCTGGTATAAATATGGTTATCCAACCGGATCGACGGGCGTAAAAGTGATAAAAACTGTGTTTGGTTACCGCACGCCATGGGTAAGGAGGTTATCACACAAAATATACGAACCCAAATTCAGGGTAAGGAATTTACAGGAGGCCGTTAAAAGCGGCAAATTGTTATAAATATTAGGATACAAAGCAAACTCATGCTCCAAAGCAGTAAATATGCAGGCAGCTTTCAACGTTCTGTAATTTATGGGTTTGCGGCGTATCCTTTGTTTGATGCTTACAGGTCACTAAACCGTGTATGCACTTTTTTTACATAATTCCGAATATCCAGCACAATGCCGGCGAATATGTAAAATATAAGCGGGAAGCCTACCGCTAAAAATGATGAGTAGATAAAAAACAGCCGTATTTTGTTGGTGGAGATATTAAACTTGCGCCCAAGATAGGTACATACCCCGAAGGAATAACGTTCGAAAAATGTGAGGATCCTTTGCAACATATCAACCTGTATTTTAATTTTTATTGAGCAGCGGCTTTACCAAATACCTGTAAATTAAATAAACGGCAGCAATTGAAATAAGCCCGTTAAAAATAGTCCACAATGTTACTCCGCCTGCTGGGGTCATTTATAAATTTTGTTGCCGGCCAATATTTTGTTACCGATGCCGCAATCGAGGCATTTTTTAAAATTACAATAATTATTCTTTAACTCCAAAATGGCCTGCGACTCAAAAGCATTTTTGGCTTTTACACCCAAAACGCCGAAATCGGCAATTATATTGTTTTCTTCTGCCGGTAAATTTTCCAACAATTTCAGGCTGCGGCTAATGTAATACTCGAGCTTTAAGTGCCTGCCATAACTAAACAAAAACAGGGCCAAAGTGTTGAGCAGCAGCACATCAATTGATGCGGCGCCAAGGTTTTTGGGCGAGGGTTTGGAAGGAGCATCAAAGCGGTAATGATCGTCCCAATAGGGGTTTATAGGTATCTCAGTGAACAAGTCGCGAAATGCTTTTATCTCGCGGATGTCGAGGGTTTTGGAGAATAAATGATTTGATCTTACTATCAATGCGGCAAACTGCGCCAGCCTGATGGTCGGAAAATTCTGCGGCCGCATGCGCAGGAACTTCCACAAATGGTTCTCAATAGGAGTGAGGCTGTATTTTTTGCGCAGGAAATCGTATTCCTGTTTAAGTATATTGGGATATTCATCAATCACATCGCCTTCTAAAAATCCAGCCTGGCCAAATACCAGTGCCTCAACCTGCATAGCGTTATTTTTATGCTTCGCGAGGATATTTTGCGGCAGCGATTTGGCCAATAACTCAAATGGTAGCGCATTGGTTTTAAAACCAAAATTAGCCGCCAAAAACTGGTAAAAAGTTTCTTCCCAGTCGCCGCGATTAATGTCGAGAGCTTTGATAACGGTTTCAGCACGTTTTTCGAGACGTTCAACTAATACACGGGTAAGCCAGGTGCGGATGGTCATATCATCCACATGCCCTATGCTGCCTTCGCAGGGGATGATGGTTTGATTGCCATAAACCAGCGAATGAAAGCGGTTGTATAGTTCAGGTGGGATACGATTTTCTAATTCGAGTGTCGGTAATTTACGGCCGTTAGGCAGGGTTACCGGCTCATCATCACGGTAAACCACATGAAGTATGACATTGTTGTAAGCCTGATCATTAGTGTGGTTATGCTTGCGCCAGTCGGACGAGGGGACATGCACCTCCACATTCCCCGCCCAGGTAGTATCGCCGATTTTTATACGTGCGTTATGGAAATCGGGACCGGAGTGGGTATTATGCATCCCGGCTGAAAATATTTCGATGCTTTCACCATCTACGGTTTTAAGATTGGTTTTATCGAACAGGCGAAATTTCCATACATAGTGCAAAAAGTCTTCGGTGAAAAGCATTTATGTTGGTGAATAGTTGATTAGGTTGAATAAAGATAGAAAATTCCGCTGTCATTTCGACAAGGTACGAGGAGAAATCTTACGATGTGCAAGGTCCACTATGTGTGACGTAAATGTATGGTGTATAAGATTTCTCGCTATCGCTCGAAATGACAAATTTGATTAGGCTAAAATTGAGTTTCTATTCCGCAACCAATGATCTACCAAAACCAAAGCGGCCATAGCTTCAACAATTGGGACCGCACGTGGCACTACACATGGGTCATGCCGCCCTTTGCCGGATATTTCGGCGGCGTTGCCTTCACTGTCGATAGTTGCCTGGTTGTGCATGATGGTAGCTACAGGTTTAAAGGCTACGCGAAACTCGATGGGCATACCATTGCTGATACCGCCCTGTATACCGCCTGAAAAGTTAGTGATAGTTTTTATATCGCCCTTTTGGTTTATAAATATGTCGTTATGTTCCGAGCCGCGCATTTCGCTGCCTGCGAAGCCGGAACCAAACTCGAAACCATGTACGGCGTTGATGCTGAGCATAGCCTTGCCTAATTCGGCGTGGAGCTTGTCAAAAACAGGTTCGCCCAAACCAACAGGGCAATTTTTTACGTAGCAGCTGATCTTTCCGCCAACGGTATCGCCTTGTTTGCGGATGCTGTCGATAAATTCTATCATTTCTTCGGCGGTGGCCGGGTCGGCACAGCGGACGATGTTTTGTTCGCGCTGGTCGATGAAATCCTGCACGTTATTAATTTCAACATTCGGCGCGTCAATTTTACCCACGCTGCTTACGTGTGCTGCGATCTCAATGCCCTGGCTTTTCAATAATAATTTTGCCAAAGCCCCTGCTGCTACGCGCGCGGCAGTTTCACGCGCCGATGAACGGCCGCCGCCACGATGATCGCGGATACCATACTTGGTTTGGTAGGTATAGTCGGCATGCGATGGGCGAAATACATTGGTGTTATGGCTGTAATCCTTCGAGCGCTGATCCTCGTTAGGTATCAGCATGGCAATGGGCGTGCCGGTGGTTTTTCCTTCAAATACGCCCGATAATATTTTTACCGAATCGCTTTCCTTGCGCTGGGTAGTTATTTTAGATTGACCGGGCTTGCGCTTATCCAATTCGGATTGGATGTATTCCAGATCCACAGGTAATTGCGACGGGCAGCCATCGATAATTACACCAATGGCCTCGCCATGTGATTCGCCGAATGTTGTGATGCGGAATAATTTTCCGAATGAATTGCCTGCCATATTCTTTTGATGTGCAGATTTGCAGATATGCAAATGTGCAGATTAACTTCTTCTTTCTGTCATTGCGAGGTACGAAGCAATCGCGAACTGTGCAAATTCACTTTGCTTACTGGCGATTGCTTCGTGCCTCGCAATGACAAATTTAAATTTTATTTCACTTCAAACCCAACCTTCTCCAAATCCTTCCAAAACGCCGGATATGATTTCTCCACCACATCAGCATCTTCAAATTCCACTTCAGGTATGAGCAAAGCCAGCGGTGCAAAGGCCATAGCCATGCGGTGATCTTCGTAGGTGTTGATGAAAACCTTTGCAGGAATATGCTTTTCGCTGCAATCCAGCTTATAAACCTGACCTTTTTCTGTCAGCTTTACGCCAATTTTTGCCAGTTCATTTTGCAAGGCTTTTACCCGGTCTGTTTCCTTTATTTTCAGGGTTTCGAGGCCGGTAAAGGTTGCTTCGTGGCCCAGCGCCGCACATACTACGATGATGGTTTGCGCCAGATCCGGGCATTCCTTCAGGTCGAATATTTTGCGGGCAATTGGTTTTACTTCCTTTTGCAAATGTACACCACCATCCTTAAACTGCGATGTAATGCCGAAGTTGGCCATGATCTCAGTGATCACACTATCGCCCTGCAAACTGTATTGCGTTAAGCCGGGCAGGAACAGGTTAGCCTCATCAGCCAAAGCTGCAATGGCATACCAGTATGATGCCGCGCTCCAGTCGGGTTCAACAGGTAATGAAGTTTCCCTAAATTCCTGGTGTGCAATGCTGATCACATTATCGTTCCAATGATGTTGGATGCCTGCTTGTTGCAGCATCGCCAGCGTCATTTCTACATAGGGTTTTGAGGTAAGGTCTCCCTCGATGTGCAGTTGCAAACCCTGTGGCAATTGCGAAGCTATCAATAACAACGCGGTAATATACTGGCTGCTGATATTGCCTTTTATACTGATTGTATTGGTCAATTGCTCAAAACCACCTTTGATGCGTAACGGCGGGAAGCCGTCGTTTTCCTCGTATTCAATATCCGCCCCGAGTTTACGCAAGGCATCAACCAAAATCCCTATAGGTCGCTGCTTCATGCGCTCGCTGCCGGTGAGTATCACTTCATCATCCTGCAATGTAAAATACGCGGTTAGGAAGCGCATGGCTGTACCTGCGGGACCAATGTTGATTTCGGATATCGAATTTTCGATTTCGGATTTATCGCCGGCCAAAACTTTTGACTTTTGACTTTTGATTTTTGACTTCAATATCCCCGCCAGTGTCACCGTATCCGCCGCATCTGATATGTTCTCCACCTTCACTTTGCCTTTGCTCAGGGCTTCGATGATGAGCGCGCGGTTGCATTCGCTTTTGGAGCCGGTGAGCTGTACGGTGCCGGTGGCGGTTTTGTCTTTTTTTGTAAGGATGATATTTTTACTCATCACAAAAATTAAGCGTGTGTCAGTTTTTCGGCTGGTTGTGCTTCGCCTTTGTTCATCACTTCAGTTTGCCTGCGGATGGATTCAGCATGCAGCAATTCCAACAACTTTTCGGTAAACTCAGGGCTTAACTTTAACGCTTTGGCATAAGCGGTGCGTTTTTGCAATATCTCGTCCCAACGGTTAACTTGTAAAATAGTGATGCCATTATCTTTTTTGTATTGGCCTATCTTTTCAGCTATCTGCATACGCTCAGCTGTTTTTTGTATTAGCAGGTCGTCTATCTTGTCTATCTTGCTGCGCAGTTCCGATAAGGCATCTTTCACCTGGGCATCGCCGATCTCAGGATTACGTAAAGCTAAGTTGTCCACGATCTCAGCCAAAGCAGCAGGGGTGACTTGCTGGGCCGCGTCTGTCCAGGCTACGGTTGGGTCGATGTGCGATTCGATCATCAGGCCCTGCATGTCAAGATCCAATGCTTTTTGTGAGATGTAGCCGATCAATGAACGATTACCTGTAATGTGGCTTGGGTCGTTGATGATAGGCAATTCAGGCGCCAGCGTTTTCAGATGGATAGCGATATCCCACATCGGCTCGTTACGGAAAGCTGATTTTTCGTACGATGAGAACCCGCGGTGTATAGCAGCCAGTTTGGTGATGCCCGCGTTGTTAATACGTTCCAAAGCACCTATCCATAAGGAAAGATCGGGGTTAACTGGGTTCTTCACCATTACAGGTACGTCAACACCTTTCAAAGCGTCAGCAATTTCCTGTACGGTGAATGGGTTAACAGTTGAACGTGCGCCTACCCAAAGTATATCCACGCCTGCATTTAAAGCTTCTTCAACGTGTTTTGCGGTAGCCACTTCGACAGCAGTAGGCAAGCCGGTTTCTTCCTTGGCGCGTTTAAGCCATTCGAGGCCGATACTGCCGATACCTTCAAATTCGCCCGGACGGGTGCGTGGTTTCCATATACCTGCACGCAAAGCGGTAACCTTGCCTGTAGCGGCTAATAAATGCGCGGTGGCTACCAACTGTTCTTCAGTTTCGGCACTGCACGGCCCTGCGATCAATAACGGCTGATTTTTAGCGTTGATCCAGGTGTTAAGCGGTTGTATGTTTAAATTAAGTTTCATCTTGTTTTGTAGTCCGGAAGTCCGAAAGTCGGCAAAGTCCGGAAGTTTTTTAATGTATATGTTCTTTAATTGTTAATTTCTCTCTTTTTATGCTTTCGGACTTACCGTCTTACGGACTTTCCGACTTCTCTCACTCCAGCTTCTTTATTTTTATATATTTCCGTTTTTCGGGCTTGTTGAACTGGTCGGGCACAGGCTGTTCTTCGTGCCTTTCATATTCGCCCAAAACATTAAAGTTGTGGGTATATTTCAATATCTGCCTAATGGCCGCGTCATAATTTTTGCTATCCTTCCATTCTACATCTACATAAAAATTATATTCGTTTGGCTTACCCAAAACAGGCATTGATTGTATTTTGCTCATGTTCAGGTTTTGCTCGGCAAAGATATTCAGCACTTTGGCCAGCGAACCTACCTTGTTGCTTACCTCGAAGCAAAGCGAGGCCTTGTTAGGTGTTTTCTTTACGTGGGTCTCATGATGAGTGATGATCAAAAAGCGTGTGAAATTCTTTTTGTTCGATTCAATGCGGCGCTCCAGTATATCCAGCCCGTATAGTTTAGCAGCTAAGGTGTTGGCAATGGCAACGGTATCAGTCAGCTCTTCCTCGCGTATACGTTTGGCGCAGGCGGCAGTATCATTGCTCTCCACCATGTTCAGGTGCGGGTATTCGTCAAAAAAATCAATACACTGGCGCAGGGCAATAGGGTGCGAGGTGACATTCTTTATATCTTCAAACTTTACGCCCGGCAGCGCCATTAAATGCAATTGTATGGGCAGGTAAACTTCGCCTACAATCGGAAAACCATAGCCCATCATCAGCGAGTAGTTTGGTAAAATACTGCCGGCTATACTATTTTCAATAGCCATTACCACGTAGTCAGCCTCACGTTTTTCCAACGCTTCGAATGTTTTTTTAAACGAGTTGCATTCAATGGTATGAATATCTTCTCCAAAAAATTTGAACGCCGCTTCTTCGTGGAAGGAGGCACGGATACCCTGTATGGCAACTCTTGGTTTTTCGCTTTTCATAATGCCCTTAAACAAAAAATCCCGGCTTGTGGGCCGGGACTTTTTAGTTTTTTATATGTTGTTAACGCATATTAGTCCCGGCTCTTACTGGTAAAGTAAAAGTAGTAACCGTAAAAAAAAGTGGCGTTAAAATTCATTTCTTTTGTTTCTGCCGTAAATGTAGGGTAAAAAAACGGTTTGTCAATAGAATATTTTATTTTTTTGAAAATAAAGGACATGAACGGAATTTTATTTGGATAAATCGACATTTACATCTTTTAAAAGTCCATCGCTATCCTTATCCAAATATAATACTGCATTAGTATGCCTCCTTAATATGGTTGAGGGATATAATTCTGCAATAGGTTGATGTAAAGTATTATAAACAGCCTGCGCCTTTGCCGGGCCGGGAACTACTACTGATAAATAGCCGGCGCTCATTAAAGCCGGGATGGTTAAAGTCAAAGCATGTGTAGGCACTTCATCAATTGATTTAAAACACCCGTCATTTACTTGCTGCTGCCGGCATGCCTCATCCAACTTAACCTGTTTTACCATTTTAGGGTCGTTAAAATCAGCAACGGGCGGGTCGTTAAATGCCAGGTGACCGTTCTCGCCAATACCGAGGCAAACAATATCTGTTGGATATTGACTTAAAAGTTTTTTATACCTGTTACATTCAGCATCAATATCATTAGCATTGCCATTTAAATAATTAATGCTTTTGAACGGCAGTTTTGAAAATATGCGATCCTTCAAAAAGTTACCGAACGCCTGCGGTGCATCGGGATGCAGGCCGATATACTCATCCATGTGGAAGGCATTGATCCTGTTCCATTCAATATCCTTATTAATCAAAGCCAACAAAAACTCATTCTGCGATGGCGCTGCCGCGAAGATGATGTTTACCTCAGGCTTAATTTTTAAGAGCGCATTGATCTTCGCGGCTATAGCTGTCGCGGCGCTTTCGCCCATTAATTGCCTTGTTTCAAATGCTTTTATTTCCAATTCAAATGGTTTGTTTAGTGTTCGCACATGAATATACAACGTTGCCGTTTACAATAGTGGTATCAACGTTAATGCCCTCATCAAAAATCACCACATCGGCATCTTTGTCTACAGTTAATGAACCCTTGGTATCGTCAAGTTTTATAATTTTTGCAGGGGTTAGGCTGGCCATTTTTACGGCATCAATTAAGGGAACCTCAGCCAGCCTTACCATATTTGCCACCAGTCTGTCGAACGTGGCTACACTGCCTGCGAAGGCGCTACGGTCGGGCAGTTTGGCTACATTGTCTTCCACAATAACGGGAAGGCCATTCTTTTTGCTGCCTAAAATACTTTCGCCGGGTGGCATCCCGGCGGCGCGCATGGCATCGGTAATCAGAGCGGTTTTATCCGGCCCTTTTATTTTGGAAACCAACTTTAATAATGGCGTCGGCAAATGGACGCCATCAGCAATTATCTCCACTGTCATATCATCTATCAAATAAGCGCTTTCAATCACCCCGGCATACCTGAACGCGTTGCGCCTCGACACGCCCGACATAGCTGAATAAAAATGCGTAGCATGGGTAAAGCCGTGATCGTAAGCCGCCACAACTTCTTCATAAATAGCATCGGTATGCGCAATGGCTACCATTATATTGTGCGAGCGCATATAGTCGGCAAATTCCAAAGCGCCCTTTAACTCAGGGGCGGCGCTCCAGCGTTTTATGTTCTTGCTGCGCGATAGTATTTCAGTGTATTCGTCCAAAACAGGCGGGCGGATATAACGCGGATCCTGCGCACCACGCTGGCTCATAGCAAAATATGGCCCCTCAATATGCAGCCCGACAAACTGCGCGCCTTTATGGTTTTGTTTATTGGTAATGTCGTACATATCCAACGTTGCCAGCAGGTCGTCCTTTTCGCAGCTTAGGGTGGTTGGCATTAGTGCCGTTGTGCCATAGCGGGCGTGAAGTTCGGCTACGCCAAGAAAAGCTTCGAGCGTATTGTCCATAAAATCATGGCCGCCACCGCCGTGTACATGAATATCAATAAAACCGGGGGATATGTATTTGCCCAGCGCGTCAATCTCCAATGCACCGGGATAATCGATGTTATGTTCGCTTACTTCAATAATTTTACCGAACGAAATAAGCACGCACCCACCGTTAATAATACGATCGGGTGTAATTATTTTACCGTTGTATAATTTTATTTTATCAGCCACCTTATTTTATTTGAAGTTAGGAAAATTGATTTCAAATATTGAATTTTTCATCCTCTTTCCGCGCAGCGAATAGAGGGTGGTCGAGCGAGGCGATGACCGGGTGAGTAAATGAGGCGATAGTGCAGTCTATGCATGGCGGTTTACTCACCCCGACCACACTGCGTGGGCCGACCCTCTCTTCGCCTGCGGCTGAAAGAGGGTAAAAATATTTTTTGATTAAAAGCTTAAAATGTTTTTAATTGCCGCCCGTCTTATCATCATAAGCTTATTCTATGTATCCGTTTTTATTAGCCCTCCATTCGTTAGTAAGGTGGTTTGTTTTAGGTGGATTATTATTTGCCATTATCCGGGCATATCGCGGCTGGCTGGGCAATAAAACTTATAACAAATTTGATGAACGCGTACGCTGGATAACCGCTACCATCGCTCATATACAATTGATCATCGGTGTATGGCTATATTTCATTAGCCCGATAGTAAATTATTTCCTGCATGATTTTAAAGTGGCAGTAGGGCAGCGACAGATCAGGTTTTTCGGGATGGAGCATGTTACCATGATGCTTACGGCTATTGTTATTATTACCATCGGCTCGGCTAAAGCAAAACGCAAAACCACCGACAAAGAGAAATTTAAAACCATGGTTATATGGTACAGTATCGGGCTGCTTATTATTTTAACTTCAGTGCCCTGGTCGTTCTCGCCGCTGGTAAGCAGGCCGAATTTCAGGGCGTTTTAATGGAGTTGAAAACTCATGGCATATTAGTCCGAAGTTATAAACTTCGGACAGCGGGTTTATTATTATAAATAGTATTCAACTTGTCGCCAATACCCCCAAACATTGTCGTTTTTGACCATGACGTTTTCGGCGCACATCGGTTATGTTTGTAGCGTATCAATAAATAATAAAGCTATGCCGGATAGTATAATCATCACAGTAGAAACCGACATTAACGCTCCCATCGGAAAGGTTTGGGAACTGTGGAACACGCCTGAAGATATTATGCAATGGAACAATATGTCGGCAGAATGGCATACACCTAAAGTGGAGAATGACTTACGTGCCGGGGGTAAATTCCTGTTTGTTATGGGATTAAAAGACGGTAGCGTTAGTTTTGACTTTACAGGTACTTATGATGAGGTTAAAACCAATGAGTTCATTATTTATACGCTCGATGATGGGCGCAAGGCAATTATAACCTTTACAGGAAACTACCCGGTTAAACTAACTGAAACTTTTGAGCCTGAAGATACACAGCCGGTTGATATGCAAAGAGAGTTTTGCCAGGCTGTGGTTGATAGATTTAAGAAGTATGTGGAAGAGAAAGTTTAATTAAGCAGCCTTACTTTTACGTGAGTTTTGCTCGTCTTCGTATTCCCGCTGCAAAGCCCTTGCTGTTTGTGTGCTGCCGTCATGGCTCCATCCGGGCGGACTAAACAAATAGCGCAGTTTATTCCGCAAACCCGGCGCATGTTTTACATCGCTCAATAAAGCCTTCCATTCATGAAAAAGGATATTTGCAGGCCCCATGTTTTCAGGTTGGTGGGTAAGGCCGTATTTAATGGGTTCGGGCAAGTTTTCTTCGCGGAAGGTGCCGAACAGCCTGTCCCAGATGATGAGGATCATGCCCATGTTTTTATCAAGATAAGGCACATTCGATGCATGGTGTACTCTGTGATGTGATGGCGTTACAAAAATATAATCATACCATTTTGGCAGGGGAATGTGGTATTGTGTATGCACCAAATTGCCGTAAAGTTGGGTAACAAGGTAGGCGTACAATATGTCAATAGCGTTAAAGCCCATAAAAGCCAGCGGCAGGTAGAAAAATACACGGTACAACGGCTCAAACACAGTGGATCGGAACCCGGTGGTCAGATTGAAATGTTCGGACGAATGATGTGTTACATGCATGGCCCAAAACAGCCGCGAATAGTGGCCCACGTAATGCAGCACCCAATACAAAAAATCCTGCATTATAATTAGCACTGTCCAGTACAGCCAGGTGTTTTTTATTTCGAACAGGCGATAACGCCAGGCATAGTCGAGTATAAAAAAGGTAGCGGCTTTTGTAACAAGATTTATTAGAAAAGTTATTGAGGTAAGGTAGATATTGGTTAGCGTATCGCGTTTTTCGTAATATTTACGGCCCTCGCGGTAGCTTAGCCACATTTCGACAAGGGTAAGTACAAGCAACAGGCCGATGAGTATCACTACGGCTTGTTCCCTGTTATCAAAATGAAGCATTTTCTAAAGTGTTGCGTAATACCTTAAACTGTCGCAAAGTTCGTCCTCTGTACAAATATTGTCAATGCTATATTGGCCTATTTGTTTCAGCAGTGTGCAATTTATTTTTCCGTTCTGGTTCTTTTTGTCCTTTTGCATCAAGCTGAACAGTTCGGTGTTCCATGATTCTTCGAGGTGATATTTTGGGTACAGGCGGGTGATCACATCAACTATCTCTTTTAAATTAGCTTCGCTCATGCCAATTTTTTTATATGATAGCCAGGTTTCGCAAATCATGCCAATGGCGATGGCCTCGCCGTGGGTAATATGCTGGCCGTTATCGTGTGTAAGTGAATAGGTTTCAACGGCATGGCCAATTGTGTGCCCGAAGTTGAGGCTTTTGCGGATACCCATTTCTTTTGGGTCTTCAATTACCACATTGTTTTTAATTTCAACCGAGCGATAAACCAGTTCTGCTGATGGACGTGAAAGGTCGCTGTTTTTTAGCTGGTCCCAGTAATTTGCATCGCATATTAAACCGTGTTTCAGCATTTCGGCAAGGCCGGATAATATTTGGCGCGGTGGCAGCGAAGCTAAAAAGTCATACTCAATAAATACTGCTTTTGGCTGGGTAAAGGTGCCGATGATATTTTTTATACTATCAATGTCGATCCCGGTTTTGCCGCCTACTGATGCGTCGACTTGTGACAGCAGGGTAGTGGGCACATGTACAAAGTCGATACCGCGCTTAAACGTTGAAGCTGCGAAACCGCCGAGGTCGCTGATAACACCGCCGCCAAGATTTATCATCAGGCTTTGGCGGTCGGCACCAAAATCTATCAGCATTTTCCAGATGCCGATGCAAAAGTCAATATCCTTGCTTTCTTCGCCGGCGTTTATTTCAATCAGGTCGAAATTGGTAATGCCGGCATCATCCAAAAGTTGTTTAACAGCAGGCAGACAATGCTGCGCCGTGTTTTCGTCCGTTAAAATAAAAAAACGCGAATATTTGCCTTGCTGCACAAAACTTACAAGTTGCGCAATGCTGTTATTAAAGTATATAGGGTAGTTTATGCTCTGAATAGTATCCATAAAAAATCAAATCACCACGATTTTGTTGTTCCTGAATTCAATGATGTCGCCTTTCTTCACTTTAAGGCGCTTGCGGTAGTCTACCTGGCCATTATATTTTACTTCGCCCTCAGTTACAACTATTTGCGCCTAGCCGCCGGTTTGCACCAGGTGGGCAGCTTTTAGTAATTGGATGAGCGGGATGTAATCGCCTGTAACTTTAAATTCGATCATGGCGGGGCAAAAATAAACTATTCGAAGAATAATGGGGTATGTTTAATTGTATTTTCTAATATTTGTAAATGCTTTCGAACGTAACTGACCTCAAAGCAGACCCCGTATCCAAACTCTCGTTTGAAGATACCGAGGTTGCTTTTCGCCATGCATCCAATTTTGAGCTTAAACGCGCTTATTGGCTGTTCAGGATCATTAATGTTAATTTTTTAGTTAAGATAGGTCCTCCAATAACCAACTTCGCCATTAGTATTGGTCTCCCTATAAAAGGACTGATAAAATCCACCATATTTAAACACTTCTGCGGCGGTGAAACCATCACCGAATGTGATACTACCATCAAAAACCTTTATAAAGGCGGCGTAGGCACCATTTTAGATTACTCGATAGAAGGTGAGGATGATGAAACGGTGTTTGATAATACGCGCGATGAAATTATCCGTACCATTGAACGCGCCACCGGCGACCCTGCCGTGCCTATCACCGTATTTAAAGTTACCGGTGTAGGGCGTTTTTCATTATTAGAGAAACTGGATGAGGGCGTGCAATTGAGCCCCGTTGAACAAGCCGAATGGGAGAAAGTGCAAAGCCGTGTTTTTGCCATTTGCGAAAAAGCTTACAAAACCAGCATCCCGGTAATGATAGATGCCGAGGAAACCTGGATACAAAGAACCATCGACCAACTGGCTATCGACATGATGCTGAGCTTTAACAAAGAGAAGCCGATCGTGTACAACACCTACCAAATGTACCGTCATGATAAACTGGCTTCAATAAAAGCGGATTACCAATTAGCTATTGCCGGCGGATTTATTTTGGGCGCCAAAATAGTGCGCGGCGCGTATATGGAAAAGGAAAGAAAGCGCGCCGCCGAAAAAGGTTACCCATCGCCCATACAGCTTACAAAAGAGGCTACCGATAAGGATTATGACGCCGCGCTTAAGTTTTGTGTTGACCATATTGACCATATTGCCATTGTTGCCGGTACGCATAACGAAGAAAGCTGCCGCCTGCTGGCCGAATTATTGAACAAGAAACACATAGACCCGCAAAACCCGCATGTATATTTCTCGCAGCTATTGGGTATGAGTGATAATTTGAGCTTTAACCTTGCCAATGCCCATTATAATGTCGTCAAATATGTGCCTTACGGGCCGATAAAAGCGGTGCTGCCTTACCTGTTCCGCCGAGCGCAGGAGAATACGGCTATTGCCGGGCAAATGAGCCGGGAGTTGGGTTTGATTGTGAAGGAGAAAAAGAGAAGAGGAATTTAATTAGAGTCAAAAGTTTAAAGTTGCGAGGGGATTATTCACCTGAGCGTGCGGGGCACAAGTTAATCCCACGCACTGGCCAGCCCTTAAACTTGCGCCAGTAATGTGATTATTCACCTGAGCATGCGGGGCACAAGTTAACCCAGCGCACTTACTATCCCTTAAACTTGCGCCAGTAATGTCATGATTTTTTTATTTAATAATAGAACCCTCTCCTTAGGAGAGGGTCTTTGTAAAGTTTATACTTACCAATAGCTTCATCACCCTTCAAATCATATAGGTATCGAAATTCAAAGGTTGAATCAGATTTGAAATATAAATAAGTTCCGTCCCTTAAACTTTCACCAGCGGTAGAAGTTTGTCATTGCGAGCGATAGCGTGGCAATCTCGTCGTAAGCATAGCAAAGAGATTGCTTCGTCGTACTTCCTCGCAATGACATATTTGTTATCAGTTCCCATCCGGCAAACTGATCATGCCCCCTTTACTCATTTGCCAATAAAAATGTAACCGTGGCTTTTCACGGTTGCCTATTTCGTTCATGGAGTCGGTGTCGTACATACGGCCATTCACCATTACATACTTTATTTTTTCACTGTTGCGTATTTCTTCAAGCGGGTTGTCGTTCAGCACCACCAGGTCGGCCAGTTTGCCAACTTCAAGCGAGCCTATTTCTTTGTCCAATCCCAAATAAGCAGCCCCATTTAAGGTAGCAGCGCGAATAACTTCCATTGGCTGCATACCGCCCTGCGCCAGCATCCACATTTCCCAATGCGCACCCAAACCCTGCAATTCACCGTTGGACCCCAGGTTTATTTTTGTGCCTCCATCCGCAATTTGCTTTACAGTGCGCGATACACCAATATGGCCGTAATCGCCATATTCTGATGTACTCCTGCGGCGCGAACGGGCATCAATAATATTTTGTGGGGTAAAGTTCAGCAGGTACTCGTTTTTCCAAACGTCGAGCCTGTCGTACCAGTAGTTTTCGCCAGGTTGCGTTCCCTGGCTAACTATCAGTTCAGGTGTGTAAGCCGTTTTGCTGCTGCTCCACAATGTTTTTACATCCTTATAAACCGGCCAAACGGGTACGTTGTGTTCAATGCCGGTATAGCCATCCAATATCATGTTCATGTCCGGGAAAAGGGTCGAGCCATCTTCTGGTAGCACTTCCATTTGCAGTTCGCGGGCGGCGGTTATGATCTGCTGGCGTTCATCACGGCGGGGCTGATCAGTACTTTCAACGGTGAAAATGCCTTCGGCTTTCAGGCGCCGCAGGTTCGAACGGGCATCGTCCAAGCTATTTATTACAGCTTTTGAATCATCATCCGTATCATACAGAATATTACCCGCTACATATACACGGGGGCCAACCATATTCCCGGCCTTTACCATTTCAGCCTGGCTTAGTGCCAGTTCGGTATTTGTTGATGGGTCGTGTACTGTTGTTACGCCATATGCAAGGTTGGCGTAGTAGTGCCAGTCCTGCTGCGGCGAGATGCCGCCTGCGGTGGGGTGCAAATGCGCATGTACATCTACAATACCCGGCATAATGGTTTTGCCTACCAGGTCAAAAATTTTGGCATCGGCAGGTATCTGTGTATCGGCTGCACGGCCAATGGCAGCAATTTTATTCTGGTCGATAATAATAGTACCGTTCTCAATTACCTCATCGCCCTTCATGGTGATGATGCGGACATTTTTGAGCGCTATTTTACCAGTGGGAACATCGGTTTTTAGCTTCAGATTAATGTCAGTGCCGGCAGTGTCTGTTGTACTGCCGCTAAAGGCATTGGCAATATCCCTGCTGTAATAGCGCGGGCCGAGCGTCCACATAATTTTTTGGCTGTCCTTGCTCCAGTGCAGGCAGGTGCCCGCGTCGCGGGTTATTTTTGTTAGTGGAATGGTTTTGTTATCGGCCGACAGATCTTGCGCGTTACCTATGCCCACCATCGGTGTAATATAGCAGTTAAAAAATTCTGTAAACGCCATCCACTTACCATCAGGGCTTGGTGTAAACTGGGTAGCATGTTCCGATGTATACAATGTTTTTTGATTAGCGCCTGTGCTATCCATCACCATAAAGCTTTTTTTGCCATTGGCAATACTTTGATAATAAATTTTTGAATCGTTAGCGGCAAATTGCGCATCGGTGCCATTGCTTACTACCAGTTTGGGTGTGCCGCCTGTTGCCGGTATGGAATATATACCGGGGTTCTCGCCAAAATCAAAACCCGACACTTCGTTACCTGCGCCTTTGCTATAAATAATCCTATCGCCTTTGGCACTGAAACGCGGCGTATAATAATAACCCTTTTCAGCAGTAAGGCGTGTTACAAGGTGGGTAGTTAGGTCAACCTTATTAATAGATGCTTTTAGTTCATCCGTCCAGTCAACATAAATAAGGGATTTACCATCGGGACTAAATGCAGGTGAATACTCCAGGTCATTAGTAGTTGTAATGCGGTGTGGGATACTATCAGGCAACACTTTGGTATATATATAGCCAGCCGCGTTAAAAGCTACCATTTTACCATCGGGCGAAGTGGTAAGCTGGCGTATCATTTTGGCAGCAAAGTTATCGGTATATACTTTTTGCTGATAATGCAGCGCCTCGGTTATATTTTGGGTTGATGTAACTTCGAACGGTACAGGTGTGGTATTAAGTGTTGCTACTTCCAGGTTCCATATTTTGCCTTTAGCGTAGAATACGATGTTTTTGCTATCAGGCGTCCAGTTAAAGTTGGGGTATACGCCAAAAATGGCCCAGGTTTCCTGCTGGTCGTGCGACAAGTCATCATATACGGGCCATTCCTCGCCGGTATTTATGTTACGCAGGTACAGTACCGTTTTAAGGCGCACACGTTTTACAAAAGCCATCAGCTTACCATCGGGCGATAGCTGCGGACGGCAGGCCCCGCCGGTGCCACGAGATACAGTATTTACTTCGCCCGTTTCGCGGTTAAGGCGTTTTATGGCGTAGATGCCCTTATTTGGGTCGGCATTAGGGCCAGGCATAACATTTTCGCTCCAGTACACGTATTTGCCATCGGGCGATACTACAGGTTCGCCTGCATCCTGTGAATCGTTTTTGCGTTTAGTTAGCTGTATACCATCGCCGCCGGTGCGGTTATACAACCACATTTCACCAGCGCCTTTGTTATGTATGCCTGTAAAATGTTTACGTGCTACCAGGTACTGGCCGTCGGGCGCCCATGCCGCGTTATTTAATAAAGCGTAAGTTTCTTTAGTAATAGCATGTTTATCGCCGCCATCAGCATTCATCACCCAAATATTATCGCCGCCTTCTTTATCACTGGTATAAGAAATAAGTTTACCATCGGGGCTAAAACGTGGCTGCACTTCCCATGCCTTGCCGCCTGCCAGTAAGGTTGCCTTGCCGCCTGCAAGGGGTAGGCTGTAAATATCGCCCAATAAGTCGAACACAATAGTTTTACCATCGGGGCTAACATCCAAATCCATCCAGGTACCTTCATCAGTGGTAATGGTTACTCTTTTTGATGGACCGGGAGGGTTTTCAATATTCCATTTCTGGGCAATTGCAAGGGTGGTAAATAGCAGTAATATAATGGTAGTGTATAATATCTTCATTATTAGCAGCTGTTTGTGGGTGCAAATGTAAAACTATTGAGGGATATAGATGGTTTGGCGATTGTAAGAATTGTTGTTGATCGGATAAAGCATTATGGTTTAATAACGGATATTTTTGTGGATGATTGCCTTTAGGAATGCAGAAGTGATTTTCGATAACAAACTATTCCCGCAATTTAATAGTTTTGATACCACGCCATGACCATACAGGAGATCCTTAAACAATACTGGAACCACGACGCCTTCAGGCCGATGCAGCAGGAGATCATCCAGTCGGTATTGCTGGGGCATGATACGTTAGCGCTGCTGCCTACGGGCGGAGGGAAATCGGTGTGTTTCCAGGTACCCGCATTGGCTAAGGAGGGAATATGTATAGTAGTGTCGCCGTTAATAGCCTTGATGAAAGACCAGGTAGAGAACCTGAAGGCTAAAGGCATTGAGGCCGTACAGGTGGTATCGGGGATGAGCAAACGTGAGATTGATTTAGCGCTGGACAACTGTATTTATGGGGCGGTGAAGTTTTTGTATCTCTCGCCCGAACGTTTACTTTCAGAGCTGGTGCAGGAGCGTATCAAATACATGAATGTGAATTTGATAGCAGTTGACGAGGCGCACTGCATATCACAATGGGGCTATGATTTCAGGCCGCCGTATCTGCATATTGCCGACCTGCGAGAATTGCACCCGGATGTGCCGGTACTTGCGTTAACAGCCACCGCTACCGCCGAAGTACAGGTTGATATACAACAAAAACTACGCTTTAAAAGCCCCAACGTATTCCGCAAAAGCTTTGAGCGTAAAAACCTGAGCTATGCAGTATTGAACGAGGAAAACAAAAGCCGCAAATTGCTTGATATTGCCAATGGGGTAAAAGGCTGTGGTATTGTATATGTACGCAGCCGTAAAGAAACGGTTGAGATAGCCAAGTTTTATAATGATAATGGCATCCGCGCCGATTATTATCACGGGGGATTACCGACCGGCGAACGTGGCAGCAGGCAGGATAACTGGGTAAATAACCGCACACGCATCATTGTGGCCACCAACGCATTCGGCATGGGAATAGATAAGCCTGATGTAAGGTTTGTGATCCATAAGGATCTGCCCGAAAGTTTAGAGGCGTATTACCAGGAGGCCGGACGCGCCGGGCGCGACGAACATAAAGCCTACGCGGTTTTGCTGTATAGTCCTGCCGATAAATATAAAGAAGAAAAGAAGTTCGAACTGAATTTTCCACCAATTGAAGAGATTAAGAAAGTTTATCATGCTTTAGGCAGCTATTACCAGTTGGCATATGGTACCGGGGCAGGGGTGAGCTTTGATTTGGACATCAGCGATTTTTGCAGCAGGTACAGCCTCGACCCGGTTAAAACCCTAAGCTCGCTGAAATTTTTGGAGCAGGATGAATACCTGGCTTTTAATGAAAGCGTATTTTTGCCATCGCGGTTCAGGTTTGAAGTGCTGAATGAGCAATTGTACAATTTTCAGATACAGAACAGCGGTTGGGATCCCTTTATTAAAACCTTGCTGCGTTCCTACGGCGGGGCGTTTGAGAATTATGTCCGCCTTCGCGAGTTTGATTTGGCGCGCCGCACCAATATGAGTACGCAGCAGGTGATCGAAGGCTTAAAGCAATTGCAGGAATATGGCATACTAAATTATCTGCCGCAAACCGACCATCCACAGGTTACCTACCTTCGCCCACGGCTAAAAGCCAACGAACTTCATATCAACAAACGGCTGATAGAGGAGCGCAAAGCCAACTATCGCCAAAAAATAGAAGCTGTATTTGCTTATTCCACCCATAAAAAATGCCGCAGCCAGATGCTGCTGGCTTATTTTGATGAAACCAACGTGCCTAAATGTGGCATTTGTGATGTATGCCTGGCCGAGAAACGCCGGCGTAATGCTGCCGAGATAGGCGATACCATAACCAACGAGATTGTAGAACTGCTGAGTGTATCGTCCATGGATATTGGCGATTTGGTTACATCGCTTAAAAGCGGCATGGAAAAGGAACGAATGGAAACAATACGCCTGTTACTTGATGCAGGGAAATTGAAAACCGATGGGGTGATGTATTATTTGTAGGAATAATTTTTATACCGCATTTAAATCTTTTTCGGATACTGTCTCATTTAAGCAAATGAGACACTTTGATACACCTGCTTAAACACTTCTCAAAAAAGCCCAAAATCACTCAAATTAAGCTGTTTTTGAACCGGAAAAGCCCTGAAAATGTTAATTTTAAGCTTCAAAAACGCATAAAAAACACCGTTTTTCATTCAAAAAATCACGAAAAGAGGGCATTTTTAGCTTATTTCTGCCAAAAAAAATGCTGTTTTTTAGCTGTTTTTTGCAATAGGTGTCTCAAAGTGAGACAGTGTTGCACACCCTCTCATCAAAATTCTTTCCCATTTCACCGACGATTTTCTCCGGTTTACCGAGATAAACAGGGCGTACATCTATTAGGGCCTATATGGCTGTAACGTTCGCAGGGTTGGCTTTGTCTTATGGTTGTATTTAATGAAGTAAAACAATTGACAATCAAAAACATAAAGATCATGAAAACTCAAGTAATCACCATCGCCGCTATAATAGCCTTAGCCTTTGGAACCGTAAATGTAACAAACGCTGCCACAAAACATAATGCAGCCACCGTATTGGAAAACGTAAGCAAGATCAACAACATCGAGGTACACGGAAATGTACAGGTGTATGTATCAGACGGTACTGCCGACCAGGTAAAAGTGTATAACGACTACTATGCCGAAAACGCTTTAGTGCAAAGCCAGAATGGTACTTTACGTATCTCATCATACACAGCCGAAAAATTGGTTGTATGGGTAACTGTAAACGAATTGAAAAGCATAAACGTTTATGATAACGCCGCAGTAAATTCATTTGGTAAGCTTGCCGACATTGAACTTAACGTGAACCTGTTCGACAGCGCTACTGCTAACCTTAATATCGATGCATACACCGCAGATATAAACGTAAACGACCATGCTAAAGCCAACCTTACCGGTGCCGCCGGCGAATGTAACTTAACCTACGCCCAGGCCGCTACTGTAAACCAGGCAAATTTTAAAGCCGACCGTTTTAACAAAGTAGTAAAAAATCAGGCTAAAAGAAGCGAGTTTGATGAATTAATTGAATTAGCCAACTTATAATACCCCACACTAACCGACTTTTGCAAAAGTTCCATCATATAACACCAGCTATGGCCTACGGGCCGTAGCTTTTTTCTTTTTAATGTAACCGTAATTGTATATTAGTTGTCACATACCAAAAAACTAAACCCTTTATTTATGAAAAAGCTTCATTTAAATATTCTATTGATCATCGCCCTTACAGCAATAGCGGCACTGCCGGCCTGTGATATGGTGCATTGTGTACATGGCTCGGGCAATAAGGTAACCGAGAACCGCAAGGTGGCCGACTTTACCCGGATAAAAGCAGACGGTGATTTTAAGATAGTTTTAAAACAGGATAGCTCGCTTAATGTGGCTATTAATGCCGATGACAACGTAATGAAGATCATCGAAACAAATGTTACAGGTGGCAGGCTGCATATACATACTAAACAACACCTGTGCAGCAGCGGAGAGATAACCATAACCGTTGGCATACGCAATTTGGAAGAGATCAAATCATCGGGCGCTATGAATATATCATCTGACGGGACCATAAAGGTTAAGGATATTAACTTTGACCTGGCAGGTGCCAGCAAAGTGACCCTCGACCTGAATGCTGCTAATGTTACCGCTAATGGAAGCGGCGCTACCGAAATGGATTTAAAAGGGCAGGCTACTTCAGCAGGTATTAGTACAAGCGGCGTAAGCAAGCTGAACGCGCTTGATTTTGTAGTGAGCAACTATGAAATTCAATCGTCGGGCGCCAGCGACAGCAAGGTTAACGCGCTGCAAACGTTAAAAATAAGCAGCAGTGGTGTAGCATCGGTAAAGTATAAAGGGCATCCAAGTATCAGCCAGGATAAATCGGGTGCGTTATCGGTTGAACCGGTAGATTAAAATGCTGGAAAGATAATTGCAAAAAGCCGGGAGGATACATCCTGGCCTTTTTTGTTTTAGCATGACTGGTTAAGTCCTTGTGAATTAAAATGAAACGGTTATATTTACATAAACCTGTAACAATTTATTATTTGGCATGAAAAAAAACGGCAAATGGGCCGCTTATATCATTATCTTATTTATCCTGCTTTTAGTTGTCGCCGCTTCATATATTGTTTTGGCGCTACCTGATGTGGGTAAACCTGAAGATATTACTGTAAAAATAACCCCTGCACGTATAGCCCGTGGCGCATATCTTGCCAATCATGTAACTATTTGTATGGATTGCCATTCGCAGCGTGATTGGTCGAAACCTATCGGTGATATTGCAGCCGGTAAACTCGGCGCGGGTGGTGATGACTTTGATAATTCAGTTGGCATACCCGGTGACATATACATACCCAACATCACCCCGTATAAATTAAAATACTGGACGGATGGAGAAATATTGAGAGCTATTACTACGGGCGAACGCAAAGATGGTTCGGCTATATACCCTTTCATGCCATGGCCCGGTTTTTCGCACATGAGCCGCGAGGACTTGTATTGTATTATAGCATATTTACGAAGCTTAAAACCGATAAAAACAGCCAATTACCCTAAACCCAGGCTAGATTTTCCACAAAATATTTTGGAACACCTGCTGCCGGCAAAAGCCGTTTTAGGCCAAATGCCGCCGGTGAATGATTCGATCGCATATGGTAAATATGTAATAGCGGCTGCCAATTGCAGCTTATGCCATTCGCAAAAAAATAATGGAAAGATAATAGCAGGAATGGAATATGCAGGCGGTATTAAATTTTCGATAGGCAAAAAAATATTTACATCAGCTAACCTCACACCCGATAAAAATACAGGTATAGGCAACTGGACGGAAGATGCATTTGTGCAAAGGTTTAAATCAGCGGCAGATACTTCCGGTAAAGAAAATGTGAAAGGTGTAAGCCCCATGCCGTGGTATGATTACGGCGGTATGAGCACTACCGACCTGAAAGCCATATATAAATATTTGCGGAGCATAAAACCCGTTAACAACAAAGTAATTAACCTTTAAGGGTAATTAAGCCGGGCTGCCAGGAATTATTTTGCAACTGTTTGTAAATTAAACACAAACGGTTACATTTACACAAACCTTTTACAATTTCTTATCGTTATGAAAAAATTTGGCAAATGGGCGGCCTATGTGGTTATCTCATTCATCCTTCTTGTAATTATTGTTATTTCGTATGTTGTTTTGGCGCTGCCCGATGTGGGTAAGCCCGAAAACATTACCGTAACAATAACGCCCGAACGTGTTGCCCGCGGCGAATACCTGGCTAATCACGTCACCGTGTGCACCGATTGCCACTCCAAACGCGACTGGAGTGTATTTGCGGCGCCGCTTGTGCCGGGTACCCTTGGCGGTGGTGGAGAGAAGTTTGATGCCAGCGTTGGTTTTCCCGGCAATGTGGAAGTGCCGAATATCACCCCGTACAATTTAAAAGGATGGACAGATGGCGAGATATTCAGGGCAATAACCTGTGGTGTGGAAAAGGATGGCAAAGCCATATTCCCGCTGATGCCGTGGCCCTTTTATTCGAAGATGGATAGGGAGGACCTGTATTCGATCATAGCATATATACGCACGCTTAGCCCTATAAAGGCCGACCGGCAACCCAGTACGCTTAGTTTCCCGTTAAACATATTAGTACATACCATGCCTGCCAAAGCAACACTTGGCACCAGGCCCGATGAACACGATACGCTTAAATACGCCGCTTACATGATCAATGCCGCGGCATGTTTTGAGTGCCACACTAATGTTGACAAAGGCAAACCCCTGCCCGGGATGGATTTTGCAGGCGGCCGCGAGTTTGGCGTACCTGGCGGCAAGATACATTCGGCCAATATTACCCCTGACAAAGCTACCGGGATAGGATCATGGACCAAAGATCAGTTTGTACAGCGTTTCAGGCATTATGCCGATAGTACCGTTAAACCTACCCATGTAAATGCAGGCGAATACCAAACTATTATGCCATGGTATGCTTACGCGAAAATGAAACAAAGCGATCTTGAAGCCATATATACCTATTTAAGAACAGTAAAACCAGTTGAGCATAAGTTTGAAAAATTTGTGCCGAATACGGCTGTGGCGGCGAATTAAGTCTGAATCATGATTTTTATGATTTAAGGATTGCCCTGATAAATTTCCGGGCATTTTATTAATCTTTTAATCAGAGGAGAACCATGGTTCAGACAAAAAATAACTTCATTATTCATCATTCGATATTCGGTGTTCGATATTATTGATTAATCCTTTATACTATTTCATCTTTCATAATTTCTTATAATTTTTCATACCTTTGCGCCTCTAAAAATGTTGTGGTTGGCATTGCTATTGATACTATATCACAACAGATTGTATATTAATTACCCGCAAAAGAAGATATGAATATTTCACAGGAAAAAATTGATAACCTGAACGCAGTTCTGAAAATTAACATCGACCCTGCCGATTACACGCCGCGTGTTGACAAGGCCATAAAAGACCATGCTAAAAAAGCAAATATCCCCGGTTTCCGTAAGGGTATGGTGCCGTCATCGCACATTAAGCGTATGTATGGTAAAAGTATATTGGTTGATGAGATAAATAACTTATTATCAGATACTTTGAATAAATATATCGAAGATGAGAAGTTAGAAGTACTGGGTCAGCCGTTGCCAAAAACCGGTGAAGATACCAAAGAATATAACTGGGATTTTGCCGATAACTTTGAGTTTAATTACGAAGTTGGTTTAGCGCCTGAATTTGACATAACCTTTTCGGCCAAAGATAAACTGACCGATTATGTAATTAAAGTTGATGACGAAACTTTAGAGAGCCGCATCAAAAATATCCGCAAAAGCTATGGCAAAATGACAAATCCTGACGTATCGGCAGATGATGATGTGCTTTATGCCGAATTAGTGCAGCTTTCGCCGGATGGTTCTGTTTTTGAGGACGGGATAAGCAATATTACATCGGTAAGATTAGACCAGGTGCAGGATGAGAAAGTAAAAAAATCATTGATCGGCCTGAAAAAAGATGATGTAGTAACGCTGGATATTCAGAAAGCTTACAATAATGACGCGGCACGTATCGCGGCCATTTTAAAGATAGAAGAAGACGCGGCGGCTGATTTAAAGTCGAAATTTCAGCTAACGGTTAAAAACGTGAACCGGTTAGCAGAAGCCGACCTGGACCAGGAGTTCTTTGACAAATTATTTGGTGAAGGTGTAGTAACTGACGAAGCAGGTTTCAGGGCTAAAATTACTGAAGAGCTTGAAAGTATGATGGTGCAGGACAGCGAGCGCAAGTTGCAGGACGAGATCTATCATTACGCTATCGACAAGGTGCAGTTCAACTTACCCGACGAGTTTTTAAAACGCTGGCTAAGGGCCACGAACGAACAACTAAGCGAGGAAGAATTGCAGGGTGGTTATAAAGATTTTGCTCAAAACCTGAAATGGACGCTGATAGAGAACAAGATCATAAAGGATAACAACATCGACATAAAATACGACGAGGTTTTTGCCCTTGCTAAACAGCGTTTGGCGCAGCAGTTCCAGATGTATAGTCCGCAGCCCATTGCTGAAGATCAGTTAGCACAATACACAGTACAGTACCTGCAGAATAAAGAAAATGCCAACAAAATTTTCGAAGAGTTAAAAGCGCTTAAGGTATTTGATTACGTAAAGAGCGTTGTTACTTTAGATAAGAAAGATATAGGCTTTACCGATTTTAATAAGTTGGTAGCTGAACATAAGCATTAATTAGTAGCAAGTATTTAGTATCAAGTATCACGACTTGATTTTTAATATTTTCACCAAGAGCAACTTTTAAAGTTGCTCTTGGTGTTTTAATGACCTGTTATTTCGAACGTAGAGAGAAATCTTATAAAAGCGCATGGTTGGAAGTGTTTGTGGTGGAATGCAAAGTTTGAATGTATTCTTGTGTAAGATTTCTCCTCGTACCTCTTCCGAAATGACAAAGCGGTTTAAGCCGCCACCAAATAAATTTACTTTTTAAAAACTTTATGGTTCAAAACTTATTCAAGTAAAAACTATATTTAGGGCGATTAAGCCCGTATACATTAACAAAGGAAAAACAACAATCATGGACAGTATTGATAAAAACGAATTCAGAAAATACGCTGTTAAACATCATCGCATTAACAGTTTACAAGTAGATAAATATATCTCAAATTTCGACCGTAACCGCATGGCAAGCGGTATTGCTACCAATGTGCCAATGGATTATACGCCTTATATTATTGAGGAACGCCAACTGAATATTTCACAGCTGGATGTATTCTCGCGTTTGATGATGGACCGTATCATCTTCCTGGGAGACCCGATCTATGATCAGAACGCGAATGTTATCCAGGCGCAGTTACTGTTCCTTCAGTCGGCAGATTCAAAACGCGATATTCAGCTTTACATCAACTCGCCGGGTGGTTCGGTTTACGCCGGGCTGGGCATTTATGATACCATGCAGCTCATATCAAATGATGTGGCTACCATTTGTACCGGTATGGCCGCCTCCATGGCTGCGGTATTGTTATGTGCCGGTGCCGAAGGTAAAAGAGCTGCTTTACCACACTCAAGGGTGATGATACACCAGCCAAGCGGCGGTGCGCAGGGCCAGCAATCAGATATCGAGATATCATATCATGAAATAACCAAACTTAAAAAGGAATTATACCAGATCATAGCCGATCATAGCGGCGCCTCGTTTGAAAAGGTTGAAAAATCATCAGACCGTGACTACTGGATGATTGCCGAAGAAGCCAAAGAATTTGGTATGGTTGACGAAATTTTACGCGGTAACGGTAAAGCGAGTAAACAGTAATCTTGTTCATTAGTTCATTAGTTCATCGGTTCATTAGTTCATTGGTACTGCTTTGTTATTTGATAGCAAACTATGCACCAATGAACAAATGAATCAGTGAACTACAACAATTTCGTATTCTAATTGTATTTAATTAAATTTGATAAACAGTAGTAAAAGATGAATAAGAACAGCAAGGAGATAAGGTGTTCGTTTTGCGGTGCCGGAAAACAGGACTCCCTTATGCTAATAGCCGGGCTTGACGCGCACATTTGCGATAAGTGTGTGAACCAGGCTAACGAGATATTGGCCGAAGAGCTGAAAGTGCGCAAGGTAAAAACTTCTCCCTCAACCCCAGGCATATTAAAGCCTGCCGAAATAAAGGGCCATCTTGACCAGTATGTTATTGGCCAGGATGATGCCAAAAAAATACTATCGGTAGCGGTTTACAACCATTACAAACGCCTTAACCAGCGTATTGATAAGGATGAGGTGGAGATAGAAAAATCGAACATTATTATGGTTGGCGAAACCGGTACGGGTAAAACTTTACTGGCAAAAACGCTGGCTAAAATATTAAATGTGCCCTTTTGCATTTGCGATGCCACCGTATTAACCGAAGCCGGTTACGTAGGCGAGGATGTGGAAAGCATACTAACCCGTTTGCTGCAAAGCGCCGATTACGATGTAACTACTGCCGAACGCGGTATTGTTTATATTGACGAGGTTGACAAGATAGCCCGCAAGAGTGACAATGCCTCCATCACCCGCGATGTAAGCGGAGAGGGCGTGCAACAGGCATTATTAAAAATACTGGAAGGTACTATGGTTAACGTACCACCACAAGGTGGCCGTAAGCACCCCGACCAGAAAATGATAACCGTTAACACCAGCAACATATTATTTATATGCGGCGGCGCGTTTGACGGCATTGAGCGTAAGATAGCTAACCGCCTGCGTACACAAACAGTTGGTTACAAATTGAAACGTGAAGACGGCGAGGTTGATTTGAAGAACCTGTACAAATACATCACTCCGCAGGATTTGAAATCTTTCGGTTTGATACCTGAATTGATAGGCCGCTTACCGGTATTGACTTATTTGAACCCGCTTGACCGCGAGGCCTTGCACAATATATTGACCGAACCAAAAAATTCGCTGCTTAAACAGTACAAAAAATTGTTTGAATACGAAGGCGTAAAGCTGGAGTTTGATACCGAAGTGCTCGACTTTATTGTCGACAAGGCGGTTGAATTTAAACTCGGCGCACGTGGTTTACGCTCAATATGCGAAGCGATAATGATCGATGCGATGTTTGAGTTCCCATCTAAGAAAGATGTGAAGAGCCTTACCGTAACGCTCGATTACGCGCATGAGAAATTCGAGAAATCAGATTTGAAGAAATTGAAGGTAGCTTAGTTGCTAAGTCAAAATTCAAAAGTAAAAATTCAAAAAGCCCTGGCGATGGCCGGGGCTTTTTGTTGTTCTGTAGTCGCAGACTACAAGCATATTTGTCCGAAGTTATAAACTTCGGACAGCGGGGTATCATAGAAATTAACTAAATTCTGAAGATTTATTACTTATCCAAAGCAATCTTAGTCACCTGTATAGTATCATCAGTCAATGTACCATCCACTACCACATTTTCGCCCGCGTATTTTATAGCGGCTTTTTGGTTGGCTATTTTATAAACCTTGTCGCCCACTACCAAAACAGCGGCGGCACCTTTTTTTATACATTTTTTAGCGCATGTAACACGGTCGCCCATAGCCATTGGGGTTTTGCTTGCCGCACATACAGAATCTTCGATATAGCCTTTAAAGTGTTGTTCGTCGGCTTTAAATGCAAACAACATGCTTATTGATAAAAGGATTGTGCTTAAGAACAGGTACTTTTTCATAATTGGTTTTTATTTAGATGGATAATAATCAAATATAGGCAACTTGTAAGGTCAATTCAAAATTGAATCTTCTCGTTCCATATTATAAAGATATATGCTTTTTTATGGCTAATATGTGTGCGTTTTTTAATTTTTATTTTGTATGACCACCGTATAGGTGTAATCAATTTTCCGAACAGCTACACTGCTTTGTACAACCACCATTTGTGTGGGGTATCCATCTTTATTATAGGTATAACTATAAAGCTGCAGGTTGTTGTCACTTATCCTGTTATTAACAGGGCTGTATATATCATTAAAAGCCTGGTACAAAACGTATAAATTATTTTTCAGGGCCTTGAACGGGCTGTTCTTTTTATCATACCTGAAATTGTCAACAAAAGTAGGTGTCGACGGATCTGAGTTATTATATAAACCCCGTTGAGTGATATTGCCGTCAGTATCATATATCAGTTGATACTGCTGCTGTTTGCCTACTACCCTTTCGGCGTAACCTTTACTATTTAGCGTAGTGACAACGCTATCCTCAGGCGATTCCGGATAATGATAAACTGTTGTCATAACATTGCCCGAATAGAAATAGGTCAGTTTATTCCATGGGTAATATTGCGTACCGGTTTTAACAACGTCGGTTATCTTGCCCATGTCATCATAATTTATCTTAAAGCTTACTGTAAAATTCTGTGAGGCGCTTTTGTAAGCAACGGTATGTTTAGTTAACCGGTGCGAAACATCGTAAGCGAAGCTTTCAGTTTTTGTTACCGGTGATGATGTTAGCAATTCAGTGGTTACCATCTCCTTTAAAAAGTAAAGAGTGTCTTTTTTGACTTGGGGCTGCGTCGGTTTTTTCGAACTTCCTTCCTTTTTGCAACTGGCCATTAAACCCATTAATGCAACCAGAATAATCATGTGTTTAAAATTCATGAGGCGAAAAATTGATAAGCTGGTACTTGGTGGAGCGGGGTTAATAAAGTTACATGAAAATATCAAATTATCAATAAGTTAATGCAATAAATTTTTATGTATTCAAATGCTTTATGGCATGGGCGACACCTGCACATATATGTGTAAGATCAATCTTCCGAACACGTTCTCATAGGCAACATTTACATTTAATAATGTAAATATTTTATTGTTTTTTTCCTTTAATTCGCTTGTCCGGCGAATTTTTGGTTGTTTTGCTGCCGAAGGATTATTAATGAAGAAAGTCAGCGAATTTAATGTGTTCAGGGCTTTCCGGAGCAGGAATTATACACTTTACTTTATTGGCAGGGCGGTATCGCAATTTGGTACCTGGATGCAGCGCACAGCAGTAATATGGGTGGTTTATGCTATCACGCATTCGGCCTTCCTGCTTGGCGTAACCATATTTGCCGAACAGTTCCCCTCGTTTCTATTTTCAGTTTTCGGCGGCGTGGCTGCCGACCGTTATGACCGTTATAAGGTAATAAAGATAACCCAGCTTACTTCAATGGTGCAGGCGGTATTGCTGGCACTTTTGGTTATTACCGGGCATACCGTGATATGGGCCATATTAGTATTGAGTGTGATATTGGGTGTTATAAACGCTTTTGACGTACCTGCCCGGCAGGCTTTGGTGCATGATGTTGTTGCCGACCAGGCCGATCTGCCGAACGCTTTATCGCTCACTACCGCTACGGCAAGCCTGGCACAGTTACTTGGCCCTGCATTATCGGGTATTGTACTGAGCGTGTTTGGGGCGGGTATTTGTTTTCTGATAAATGCGGCAAGCTTTGGTGGGGTTATTGTTTCGCTGCTGCTGATGAAGCTGCCGGTGCATGAACAAAAAAAGCACGATAAGAAAGTAACCAAGGAATTTGCAGAAGGCTTTGCCTATTTAAAAAAAACGCCAGGCATCGGCCTTGTCATAATTATGTTGGCGTTGATCAGCTTGTTGGTTCTACCTTACAATACTGTTTTGCCGGTATTTGCCAAAGTGGTTTTTAAAGGCGGCGCTTCCACCTTTGGTTATATTTCGAGTTTTGTGGGAGTGGGCGCTGTAATTGGTACTATCTTCCTGGCGTCGCGTAAGCCGGGTGCCCATCTCAAAAAAATATTATTTATAAGTACCATTATGATGGGGGCAGGGCTTATCTGTTTTTCACAAATAAAGGATTTTCCACTGGCTATGTTTTTTGCTATGCTGGCCGGCTTTGGTTCGGTAGCGCAGTTTACCATCTCGAACATAGTGGTGCAATCTGAATCGGCGCCTCATATGCGGGGGCGGGCCATCAGCATTTTATTAATGGCGATATTTGGCATGATGCCACTGGGAAGTGTGCTTATCGGCGCCGTGTCGCAGCATATCGGTGCACCTGCTACGGTGTTGGGGCAGGGTATTATCGGGTTGATCATAGCGCTGTGTTTCGCAAGGTTTTTGCTTAAGAGGGCGGAAAATACAAGGGAAGGGGCACCGTTAAATTAAGGCCTTGCGGAATTATTATACTAATTGACGGAATTATTTATCAAGTTCTGCCTTTGCGAAACCTACGGTTGACCGGTATAATTGGGGCGACACCTCGGCATTGGTTTTAAAAAAACGGCTGAAATAAAACTCATCGCTGAAACCTAATTCATACGCTATCATTTTTACGGATTTCGAGGTAAGGTATAATTCCCTTTTAGCTTCAATTATCAGCCGTTCGGCAATAAGGTTGGTCAGCGTACGCTTAAAGTGGGTTTTGCTTATGCGGTTAAGTGCTTTGGTGGATATATTCAGCAGGCTGGCATAATCGCCGGGGCTGTGTTTGGTGCGGTAGTGTTCTTCAATAGCATCCTTAAGCGTTTTTAATATAAAGGGTTCCTTTTCCTGTTTCCCTTCTATAACAGGCAGCGAGGCCATCCTTAATCGCGAAGCGTTTATTAAAAACACCTTCAGGTAGGCAACCAGTAGTTCGTATTGCGCAAGAGCCGGGTTCTGCATTTCGGCTTTTAGCTTTGTTATAATAGATAAAAGTTCCTCCACTTCATTTGGCGCTAACTGCAGCAATGGGGGTTCGTAAATATTGTTAAAAAGCACGCCATTGCAGGCCACTTCTTCCTGGTGCTTATGGATGCAGAAAAAATCAGGGTGAAAATTAAGCAGCGTGCCTTTAAACTCACCGTTGGCATTAATTACAAACGGCTGATAAACTGAAAAACACATCAGCGTGCCCTTTTCAAATTTATATTCAGAAAAGTCGGCCGTTAAATTACCGCTGCCTTCGGTCACCAATAATATGGAATAGTAATTATAAACCCGTTGTTTGCGAAAATATTCTTCATCCTCAAATTCAAATATTTTAAAAGCAAGCTCCCGGCTTTGCGGGTTAATTAGTGTAAACGCTGTTTGTGCTGTCACCTTAATATATTTTAAAACAAACGCCTGTCGGCGGCATCAATCTCAAGGTCGTTTATACTGGCATAGCGTTTACGCATCAGGCCATTTTCATCAAACTCCCAAAGTTCGTTGCCATAACTGCGGTACCATTGGCCTTCCTGGTTATGCCACTCGTATTCAAAGCGAACGGCCATACGGTTATCGCGGAAACCCCAGAGTTCCTTTTTTAATTTGTAACCCAGCTCTTTTTGCCATTTGCGTACCAAAAAAGCTTTTACTTCTTCGCGGCCGTTAATAAATTCGGTGCGGTTGCGCCATTCGGTATCAATGGTGTAGGCCGGGCATACCTTCTCGGGGTCGCGGGTGTTCCAGGCATCTTCGGCAAGCTGTACCTTTTGTGTTGCTGTTTCGAATGTAAATGGCGGGAATGGTGGTTTCTGTTCCATGATGGGTGAAAATTAAAGGATGGATAAAGGTAATTTTATCCATCCTGTTTTTTGTAATCTGAGTTTCAAATAGCAGTTGCTCCAGCCAGTTCCACCTGCGGAAAATCGACCAGAACGTTTGCTGCATTGTTAAAGTAATTGGTAAAAACGTTAAGGGCCACATGGGCAATTATTTCGGCCACCGCGGCATCATCATAGCCTGCATTTTTTAAATTGCCGAGATCGGCATCGCTTACCATGCCTTTTTTCTCAACAATTAATCTCGAAAAATCAAGCGCGGCCTGTATTTTCGGGTCGGCCGATCTGCCGTGCCTTGCATCATTAAGGGCATTGGTATCGATATGTACCAGTTTTTCGCCAATAAAACTATGGGCGGCGTTACAGTATTCGCAGTTATTGGCATTAGCCACCGTGAGGGCTATCAGTTCGCCTAGTTTTGCGCCCAGCTTACCTTCGGCCAGTGTAGCGTTCAGGGTTAAATAACCGCTTAAAACGGCGGGCGAATTGCCCATGGTGCGCATCATATTGGGTACCATGCCCAGTTTGTTTTGTATTGCGTTAAAAAGGTCTTTAGACTTTCCTGTAGTTGTTTCAGGATCAAGTGCGGTTAAGCGTTGCATTTTCTTTGAATTTTATAGTGTCGACATTGACAATACAAAGCTGCATCATCCACCGGCCCAAAAACATGGATCAACCACGCTTATACATGGACAATTAGTTCCGTGGGTAATAACCATAATTCATAAAACCATCACCCTGTTGGCCCGTTAGTATTTAGGTTGATAAATGATGAAAGCCAAGTTTATCGAATCATATTTAAAAATCGTTTTCAGATCAGTAGGCATAACCTTTATTACAACTTATAGGGTTGAAGGAACCGCTAAAACAACTATGAGGAAATAAACTTTAGTGAGATCGTTTCGGATCAAACCGTGAAATATAGCTATTAGTGATATGATTGTTGCTGCAATGCGCTGAAAATATCGTACTTAAATTAAATGATCACAAGTGGATTAATTTAGTAATTAGATGATGATATATCTTTCGTACTTAAACGAAAACCAGAAACAACGGTAGTTATTGGTAAGTATTCATCAAGTTTAGCCTTTTTCTCCTGAAACTCATCACTACTTAATACGTCATTATCTCGTAGCCAGGTTAAATTATTATATTGATGTTCGTAAGTCAAATTTCTATTTAAGTCACCATATTTTGCTAAAAGATAGTGCTTTCGATTCTTATCAAGCTCTTTTAAAAAATCTGATAGCTGTTCTTTGCTTGGTTTGTCAATCAAGAATTTAATAGCATTCTTATTGTTGGGCTTCACTAAATAACATGATTTTTCATAAGTCAATAAATAGCCAATCAAACATCCTAAACCCGGGATCAAATAAAAAATTTCAGCACCTTTTTCTACATCGCCGCCGTTTAATCTATCGATTAATAAAATTAGAGAAAGAAAGATTAAAATACATGTAGGTATTAACCACGCTTTTAAACCTTTTTTTATATAAATAAGTTTTGTTCCAATGTCCTCATATTTAAGTTCATATTCATGAGTTTTAAAGAATGTTTTAGAATGAACGAATAATCCAATTTCTGTAAATTTAAAAAAACGTTTTTCAAATATTTTATGTTGTGATAATTCGCCTGGCATAGCCTGAATGTTTTTATTATTACCAAATATAGTAATTCAAATTAATGCAATTTAGCTTAGAACGTAGAATTTAAAATACTTGGTTCCGAGCCCATCCTGGAGTGGAAACTCATACTACAGCTTATTTAAAAATGATTGTTAATGAGCCGCACAACAAAATAATTTGAGCTTTGTAGCAAAACGCAGCCCCGCTTTATGGGCTAACTTTGTCTTAACAAAAATCTAAAAAATAAAAAGACAATGAAAAGAACATGGATAATAACAGGCAGCTCCCGCGGATTAGGGCGCAGCCTTACCGAAGCCGTGCTTGCCGCCGGCGATAACGTTGCAGCAACCGCACGTAATACCGCTGACCTGGACGAACTGGTTGTCAAATATCCCGACACCATTTACCCTGTAAAGCTGGATGTTACCAATAACGATGAGGTGCAGGCCGCTATTGAAAATACCATAGCCCGGTTTGGCCGCATTGATGTGCTGGTGAATAACGCAGGATTTGGCATTACCGGCGCAACGGAAGCTTATACCAAAGCACAGGTGAGCAGCCAGCTCGCAACTAATTTATTCGCGCCAATTGAAATAACCCGGGCAGTGCTGCCTTATATGCGCAAACAGGGTTCGGGCCGTATTTTGCAGATAAGCTCGATAGGCGGCAGGCGCGGCAGTGTGGGCGTAAGCGTATACCAGGCGGCTAAATTTGGTTTAAGCGGTTTTGCCGAAGCGCTGAACGAAGAAGTGAGGCCATTAAATATATTTGTAACCGCGGTTGAACCGGGTGGCTTCCGCACTGATTGGGCAAGCTCATCAATGACTTATGCGCCGAAAGTTGAGGGCTATGAAAACACTACTGATAAGCGCGCCGAATATTTTGCCAGCGGCAAATTTATGCCCATTGGCGACCCGGATAAAGCAGCCAAAGTGATGCTTGCGCTCGCCGGCCATCCAAACCCGCCGGTACACCTGGTATTAGGCAGCGAGGCCATAAAGATGCTTAAACAAGCCGACGCGGCCAGGGCAACCGAAATGGAGCAGTGGATGGATGTTAGTGTATCGACAGATGCCGATGAAGCAGTGGATTTTTTTAATACCGACCTGGGCAGGTCATTTTTGAAAAAGGAAAATTAATTTTGGCCGGTTTGCCCCAACAACATAAGCGTTTTTTAATTTTATGATCATGAACGAAAAGAAAAGTGATGACCTGCCACGGATATTACATTCATGCTACGTAAATATAAGCCGCAGTGGGGAACAGTTTGTAGCGAACCACAATTTGAGCTATATTATATCGGGCGGCTACGATATTTACCTGAACGGGAAAACATACTCGTTCAAGGCCGGCGATTTTCGGTTCATCGCGAAAAATCAGCTGGCTAAATTTACCAAGTACCCGCCTCCGAATGGTGAATATAAATCGGTAGGGGTAGCCATAGACCAAAATACATTGCGCAGCATTAGCGAAGAACATAACCTGGTAAAGCAAAAAAACTATACCGGTGAAGTGCTTTTTGGTTTGGCGCGCACGCCAATGCTTCAAAAATTTATGGATTCGCTTACGCCTTACCTGGATAATTCTGGCGATATAAATGCCATTATCGCGCAGTTAAAAGTAAAAGAAGCGGTAATGATATTATTAGAAACGAAACCTGAACTAAGAGATCTGCTGTTTGATTTTACCGAACCGGGCAAAATAGACCTGAAGGCCTATATGACCGAGAATTACAAGTTTAATGTAGACCTAAACAGGTTTGCCTACCTTACCGGCCGCAGCCTTGCTACTTTTAAACGTGATTTTGAACGGATATTTAATACATCGCCCAATAAGTGGCTGCAGGAGCAAAGGCTGCAGGAAGCTTATTTTTTACTGAAAGAAAAAGGCCGTAAAGTAACCGATGTATATATAGATGCCGGTTTTAAGGACCTTTCGCATTTTTCATTTGCTTTTAAAAAGGCTTACGGAGTTGCACCTTCAAAAGTAGCCTGACGCTGAATAATTTTAATGCCCCGGTTCCCAAAAATTAAGGAACACCGCAAAAACGGAACATTTACAGCAAATGCTCGCGTTCGAAAAGTTTTTGGATAGTGTCGGGGGCGGTCATTAGGAAGGTTTGCATGCCGAGTTTGCGGGCGGTTTCGAGGTGCTGGGGGCTGTCGTCGATGAATAAGGTTTCGGCAGGGTTAAGGCTATTTTCACGCAGTACCTGTTCAAAAATTTCGGCGCCGGGCTTGCGTTTACCCACCAGGTGGGAGTAATACACCTTCTCGAATAGGTCGTCATTGTTTTCAAGGCCGAACTCGGATTTTAGGTACTTGTGCACATAATCATGGTGAATGGCGTTGATGTTGCTAAGCAGGAAGGTGCGATATTTAGCTTTTGCCTTAAGCAATAATTCGTGATTACCTGGGGGGATGCCGATAAAAATGGCATTCCAGGCATTGTCAATTTGTTCATTGGTGAGGTCGGGTCGGTTGGCTAAAACCCGTATGCGGTCGCGGAACGCGGCGTTGGATATCTCCCCGCATTCGAGCAGGTTAAATACGGGATCTTGCTGCCGGTGCCCATAAAAATCATCAGCGTTGCTGATACCCAGCTGTTTCCAAGCTTGTTGAACCTGTTTAAAATCAATGTTAAAGATTACGTTGCCGTAGTCGAATATAATGTTTTTAATATTTTGCATAATAGAGTTGGTAAATTAAGCGCAAATATGTAATATTGCGCCTCGAAAATAAACAAATATTTTCAGCGCCTATAGCTCAGTTGGTTAGAGTAGAAGACTCATAATCTTTTGGTCCCTGGTTCGAGCCCAGGTGGGCGCACCCAAGTGGGCAAGGCTGATTTATCAGTTCTTGCCCTTCTTTTTACCAGTTGTAAGTTACCGGAGGTCAGGTATATAAACTCAGCAACTTCGTTAACTATAGTTGTTCGATGTTGGTATCCGTCAAAATGCAGTTTTTCAGGGAACATCGAACCAATGATAGCCATTTTCCATTCATTATCAGCACCTTGATATAAAATAGGGATATTGGAGATTATATTACTGCCTTAATTAAAAAATCATCCAATCGCACAGGATTAACTGCAAAGTCTGTCAATTTCGCTTCCAATTTATTTAATAGCACTTCGTTGTTGCAGATGTCATCCTGAAATAGATACTATCTAATACATTCACCCGGACAGGTAGGTTATACGAGGGACGAGTTTACTTCCTGCACAAAAGCGAGGCTGGATAAATGCGTTATGTTGTGTCAACACTGCGATGTAAATCACCGCCTGCCATAGCGTTAGACGGCTGTTAAAGTGTGTTTGAAGCAACAAAACGGTGATACAGATTCCCGGTTAACCCCACCAGCTTGATAAATGTCCTTATATCGCACATTAACATAAGCGTGCTGCAAAACGCTGAAATCCTGTGCGCAAGCTATATCATCGAGCTTAAACAGTTTATGTGCCTCGTCCGTGAACATTAGGGTAACCTCCAATAACTTTTTAAGGTTATGGTTGTTCATGCGGTACCCCAACACTACCCTGATAGTAGCGATAAGCAAACATTCCGTGCATTGGTGCATCGAAAACAGCGCCGCTTCTTCAACGCCGATGTTCCGGTAATAGTCCGCACCCTTTAAAAAATCCAGCCCATGTTTATGCTATCGCTGCCATAAGGCGCTATCGGAAGGGTTTATTGACCGCAGTATCATCGGTTTAAATGATGGAAGAGAGCAATTGCCTGAAAGATAAAGCACGGGGCAATTTATAGCTTGATTATAAAACCTGTTATCGTCATTGCCGGGATTGACGGCTTTGGAAATATGATGTACTGAACAAAACGCTTTTAAAGTAAATTCGAATTAAATAGTCTTTATAAACTGATTTATGTTCTGCTCTGGCTATTGAGTAATCCCTATTGGACTATCTTCGAACCACTTTTTGGATAACATGAGGTATATTTCTGCCATATAATCCATTAGGACTATACAAATATACATTTAAATCATTCAAATAGATGTAAACATCTTGTATCAATTTGTTGTGAATTGTACCACATCTGAAGTGGAGGTATTGTTATTACTATCGCGGGTAACGATTTTCCAATAATACGTAGCGCCCGAATTTATCGCTACATTGCTTATGTCATTTGCTATTACATGGCTTTTGTAGAGCGGGGGTGATGCTGTCAATCCAAAATATACATCATAATCCACAATGTCATTATCTACAGCCCCTCCCTGCCAGTTTAAGGTGATTTCGCCGGATGATGGCACAGCAATCTTTTGCCCAGTTGCCGGACTTAAATTATCGGCAGGAAAAGGGGCATACGTAGTTATTCCTGCGCCCGAATTATAAAATTTCCAGGTATCGCTTTTGGCAGTGCTGCTGCTTTGCTTAGACTTAGACATAACATACCATGAATAAGGCGTATTTCGGCTAACTGTTATGTCAGCACTATTACTTCCTGTGTTTGTAGAAAGAGTATCGCCTGTCAGCAAATTTTTTGTAACAACCACATAGCTGTCGGAATTAATGCCCTTGTTCCATTGAAATTGAATCGTACTCTGCGATGCGGAAATAACCGTACCTGACACACATATCGCGTTCTGCGTCGGGAACACCAATGTGGCGGCCTTTGGTGCCGGCGGCGTGGGTGAAATATTATCAGATTTTTTGTTGCCGCAACCTGCCACTAATAATCCAAATACTATCATTAAAACAAATGATCTCATTATTTTAAAATTTTAAATATAACTGGTGTAGAATCAAGGATAAGTTTTAGCACATAAGCGCCAATCGATAAATTCGATACATCTACCTGCAATTTGCCATTGTTGTTGATGGCCTCCTTGTTATAAACTATTTTACCAAACGAGTCAGTAATTATTATCCCAACAGTTGATGCCTTGCTGCCACCCAGATCGATATTCAACAAATCGGTAAATGGTACCGGGTAAACATTGATGACATTCATGTTAATCACCTTTTGAATTACACCCTGGCACAGCTTATCAGTATAAATTTGCATTTGATTGGCGCCGTTACTTAGCGGCAGGTTCACCTGGTTAGCATTTGTTTGGTACACTTTTCCATTAAGGTTAATGTAGTAGGTATTCGCCCCTGCTAAGTCTATCGTCACTGTGCGTGAAGATTGATTTACAACTGAATATGCCGAAAGCAACTTTGGTTCAGTTACAGTTACCGAGTAACACCGCTGAAAAGTACTATTTCCGGATATACCGATACATATATTATATGCGCCTGTATCAAGGCTATTAATTGCCAGGCTATCAGTAAATGAAAGGCTTTTGGCATAACCACCCGGGCCGCTTACTGTAGCGGTATAGTTTAGTGCTTCCAGGGCTTTAATGCCAATAGAGCCGTTCGAACTTCCACGGCATGACGCGCTGGTCACAGAGACCATGAAATTGCTGTCGGGTAATGACACAGCCTTTTTTTGGATCACAACATTCAAAACAGAAGATTTTTGCAAATTCAGGGCGCTATTGGTCTCCACAACAGTAACCTGGCCATTGCCGGGGACACCCCAGTTTACGGTAGCCTGATTTGATGATGGAGTTATACTAACGTCGCCGGTTGCAGTCCAACTAAACGGATTTGTACTGGCATCGGTAGAATAAATTACGTTGGCGGCATAATTTGCCACTGTATCGGGGCCTTTTATTTGCGGGGCCGGCATATCTTCAACATTAACGGCTATCGATCTGCTCTGCCCGTTGCTGCAATTGTTATAAGGTGTAACCTGCAAAGCATATTTGCCGCCATTTTGCCAGGATACGATCACCTGGTTATTATGATATTCCACAGACTGGGCGCCGGTGGCATCCCACTTATAATAAGTGTTTGCTACTGCTGCAACAGTATAAACTGTTTTTATTCCCGAGGCAACAACCGTATCCCCGGCAATGTAACCTGCATTTATGGGTGGCATGCTTGTGCTGTTCAATTTTGTTAACCAACCTCCATTTCCTGCTATGAACAACTGTCCATCATTTACCTGAAAACCCGGGAATCCGTACCCGTTTCCTGGTTGAAGTATCTGGGTCCAGTTAAGTCCTCCATCTATGGTCTCGTATATCTGCGTTCCCCCTTGTCCTTCATCGTATGCAGTATATGCATAACCATGCAGTTTATCAACAAATTGCAGGTTCATGATATCCAGTTGCATTGATGTAGTTAGTTGCGCCCACGTCAGGCCACCATCAGTAGTTCGCAGTAACAGGCCGCTGGTTCCCCCGGCAATACCGTTCAGTGCATCAAAAAAATGTATCGAAAGTATGATCTGATTGCTTCCAAAATTTGTTGATGTCCAGGTGTTCCCGCCATCGGTTGTTTTATAAAGTGGTGAGCCGATGCCTGTGGTATAAATAGTATTCTGGTCGGCAATACTTATATTGCGCAGGCCAAGGCCAACCGGCTTTAACGAGGCAGCCCAGGTGTTCCCGCCATCTTTGCTCCGGTATAGCGTTCCCCCGTTTGCATAAAAGCCCAAACGATTGTTGTAGAAAACTACAGGAGTTGCAACAGGCGTATTTGTATCCTTATTTTTTAACGCCCAGGTGTTACCACCGTCTGTTGATTTATAAAGGTTATAGTCATCGGCATAAAAACCTGTGTCAGCATTTAAAAATACACCCGTTTTTAAATAATCTCCATATGGTATGGTGATATTTAATGGCTTCCAGGTTGTGCCGCCATCAATGGTCTTTAAACTTGTGCTGCCGAAAATATATCCTGTACCGTTTGCAAACAAATTGCCGGCAACATAATTATCACTGCTCAAATATGATCGTTGTACCCATGTGCCGGTGCCAGTACCGGTATAGATAACGTTTCCCTGCGGTGAAGTATATCCTGATCCTAAAGCGTGGCCCACCAAACAAAAATTTGTTGCCGCATTGTTAAAAGCCAGCGCTGTAAAAACGCCTGCCGAACCAACGGTTTGCAAATTCCAGGTAAGGCCGCCATCGGCAGTGATGTATAGATTGGCACTATTAAAACCTACCAGGGCATAACCATTTTTTGAATCACGAAAATAAATGCGATCTATGCCGCCATCTGATGGTATGGTACTGATGCGCGCCCATGTATTACCGCCATCTGTTGTCTGCAAAATATCGCCGGCGGTACTCGTCAGATAACCAACCTTAGCGCTAACAAAAGTGATGTTATTAAAGGAGGTGCTTGATCCCACTGCAGTTATTGTTATCACCTGCCATGTATTTCCACCATCGGTGGTATGTAATAACGTGCCAGAAGAACCGCAGATAAAACCGGTATTAGCATCGGTAAACCATACGCTGGAAAAGTTGCCGCCATATGAGTTGTAGGAAAGCTGGTTCCAGGTGCGCCCACCGTTGGTGGTTTTAAATATAGAACTGGGGTTATAAGCATTGCTGTTTGTAATTACATAACCAACAGAGTCAGAAACGAAATACATATTGGTAAAATATGGTGCATATTGCGGGCTTGGCGGCCAGGCAAGCGGGAACCAGGTATTTCCACCGTCTTCCGTTTTGAGCATGGTTTGGTATTGACTTAGTATGTAACCTGTTTTGCTATCTGTAAATTGTACCTTATTGAAATCATTTGATACACCGCTATTTATCTTTTTCCAAGTTTGGCCATTATCATCTGAATTTAATATAATGCCGCCCGACGCTGCTGCAACAATACGGTTCCCGACATACGTTGCATCATTAAGTGAATAGGCTAAGTTTTGAAAAGATTCAGCGCAGGCCGGTGCCAGGTTAACCTGTTGGTTGCTTATCTGGATAGCAAATATTTTTTGGATAGTTGTTGTCCCCATGGTGGCCTGCACCCTGATGGAATAAGTATTTCTATTCGCAAAATTAAAGATTGCGGCAGATTGCAGGTTTCCGTTTACTATATTAAAACTACTGTTATCTGCGCTGCCGTCACCTGTTACAAGTTGATATTTATATCCGGAACCATTAGCCACACCGAAGGCCCCGATAGGGGAATTTATAGGCAGATTCTCACTAATAACACTGTTTGAAAGTGTAAAAGTGGCGTTGCTATCTGCAAATATGATCTCTTTTTCAAGCCCGCCTGTAGGAGGTGTGCTTGTTTTTACTGCTGTACCTGCAGCATTGCCTGTAAAATTGTATACAAATTCTGTCGTGCCGCTATTATCATTACTTTTTATATTTAGTAAAGCGCTAACCTGTTCACTCTTAAGTGGCGAATATAACACGTTGAAACTTGCCTGGCCGCCTGGCGGCAACGTTTGAGGCGGAGTGCCATTGACGTAAAAAGAATCGCCTGAAATACCTATTTCACTCAATACAAGCGAGCTATTGCCGGTGTTGGTTAAGTTTACCTGTTTAGTGATCACACTGTCAGGTTTTGAAGTGATAGCTGATGTAGCCCCGCTAACCAGGTTCTGATACCCCATGCTAACCTGTAACTGTGCGGTCGGCACATTATTCCAAAGTGCGTACGAATAATTTGCACCTACTGTGAAGTAAAGGAGGCCGTTATCATCAAATAAGCCCTGCGGTTGAGTGGGCTTATTAAGCGCCTGTTTGGCAGTGGCACCGTCATAGCTCCATAAAGTACCCTGGTTACTAAAATATAATTTGCCATTTGAAATTACCGGTGTAATACCATAATCCACCGAAGTATTTGCGGCCTGAACGGTACCTGCAGCCGTCCCATCCGAGGTATATAGCGCTGCAGTTGAGGTAGCCGCAAAGCATAATTTATTATTAAAACTGATAAAGTCGCGCATATAATTATACGCAATGCCCTGCGGCCAGTTATATGAAGCGACCACTTTTGTACCCGCTTGTGTACAGTCACTCGTCCATAGAACATCAGTGCCGCTTACACCTATGCCGCTAGTGCGGATCGAGAAAAAGAAGTTTGATCCTACTGCTGTTATATTATCAATAGTGCTGGTAGAATAAGTACCCGGGTTAAATGTTTGAAGCAAAACAGGCGTGCCCTTTGAAGGAGACAGTGCATAAAGGTTCACATTCTGAAAGTAATAGTTTTCGTCAGTAATAAATACCAGGTTATTGTTCACGTTAGTCAGCAAACCAATGATCTGGTTACTGTCCACAGTTATTTTTTTAGTGCCTGCAGCGGTACCATCTGACGACCAAAGGCCGCCTTTGTTTAAATACAGCATATTACCTACTACAATTAACTGGGTAATGCTATAATCGCCATTTCCGGTTATCTGCACGGTGCCATTGGATGTGCCGTCAGTTTTCCAAAGAGAAAAGGAACTCCCGTCAGATGTTGCTACAAAATAAAGCAGACCGTTGTAAATTGTAAAATGCCCGGGCTGGGAACCATTGCCACCGGGTGTAAGACCGGCATTTTTAACCATAACGGTGCCATTAGTTGTGCCATCGCTTTGCCACAACTGGCTGCCATGAATGCCATCATAGGCAGCAAAATAGGCTTTGCCATTAAAAATACAGATGGATGAGATGCCTGATCCGTTATTGCCGGTATAAATGTCCTTTACCAGCACCGTGCCGGGAATGGTGCCATCCGTTTTCCATAATTCCGGCCCATGTACACCATCGTCTGCTACAAATAGCATACTGCTGCCGAATTGCACCAAGGACGAAACTGAATTGAAATTCTTAATAAGATTTTGTGAGCGGGCTTCGGTAGCCAAAACAAAAAAGGCGATAAAAAAAAGGCCTAACTTTTTATACATAGCATTATGGTGATAAGGTAATCAAAACTTAGGTTAACACGGGAATATATAACATGGATACCAGCGTGCGTAATATTTACAGGCAAAGTAAGTTTGTTTTTTGAATTGTGATAAATATCTGTCTAAGTTTACGCCTACTAAACTAATTCATATTTCCCTATCATACAAGCAAAATCTTTTTATTTAACTACTCCCATTAAAATCATTTAAGGTTGAAATGCCCCAAACATTCCTATGGAATGAACCGTGTTGAAATTAAATGGATATTTGTGATACGCATTACCCGGTAGTAGTTGTTCGGCTTTGCGCTTATACCTGGTTATAAACCGTTTACGTGGAATAAGAAGGGACAAACGATGATTTTTCTCGCTTGTCCCAAGATGTGAACGCTATGGGATTCGAATCGATCTAAGCTATTTGTAATTCGTTTAAAATCTTCAATTGTTCTACTAAATGGTTCGAATTATGTCCAGTTTGTGGACACCTATGATAGGACGCAATTGATATGCACATGTCCAGAGACTGGGCTCAAACCAAATGATTTTATAACTTCAAAGAGGCTACACGCCTTAAATCATCTATAAAGTGGTTCGAGAAGCACCCAGTTGGGTGCACAAAATGGTAAGATGAGCTCTTCTTTGGACCCTGTAAATCGTTGATTTACGTTTTATTTTATTCCAATCCCTTTCAATTCTTTTGTATACACCGTTTTGGTGGACTCCAGCGTACAAAAATCGTTTTTTAGGTTTGTCCGCTTTTGTGACTTAATGTATTGTAATACAGTTACTTATGTTCTTTAAACACGAACTCAAATGCACTCAAAAGGACTGTAAAAAATCGCAATCCGGCGGACAAAAGCGGTCTGAAAATGACGGTTTCAGGATGTAATTAATTATTTATTCATAAGCAAACTGTTACAAAAATGAAAACATCACAGTCTACCATGCAATACTTTGGAGGCACGCTACCCTTCGTATTTACCGAACATGGCATTCTGATGTTAACCAATGTAATTAAAAGTCAACGAGCCATCGAAATAAGTATTAAAATCATAGAGGTTTTTGTGAAATTCAGGGAAATGCCAATCACACAGAAAGATATTCTGTTAAAATTATCCAAATCGATTAAATAATATGTTCCATTAAATAATATATGCAAACATAATTACATTTAATTAAAAACACTTTTTATTAGATGTAAGGATATAATAATATCAAGTGCTCTCTTATTATTTGAAGTAATTCAAATAATATAGATCAATAGCAAACTTGCATTTGGAAATTTTCTGGTGTTGGTGGGCCAAATAAAATAATTATAATATACAAACAGATCACCAAGACAGCTTAATAATTTGCTAATAATGAAGTGTGTTTATTTTAAAAAAAACCTTTAATTGCAAATCAATTATTATTGCTGCTGCTTTATTAATTTTAATATGGATCGATGTTTCTTGAAAGAACAATAAGGGCATATTAAAAAGTGCTAAAATAAAGGTAAAACTTGTCATTTTAGAGGTAGTAATACTATATAGTAATATTTAATTTGGATCAACAAATATACTTCTATTTAAAAAATAGATTTGGCAGCAGACTTATTTAAATTATTCGATATTTATTATTCGTCTAAATTAAAAGCCAATTCAATATTTGGTAAGCTATCCATTTTTTTTATAAAATATATTTCATAGACCACTAACAAATACTCCTGGAATCTAAATGGACGACTATATTCAAAATATAATTGAGAGTGATCAAGTAATCTTCGAAATGGAGAATATTCGTCCTGTCACTCAAGCAGATAAGCAAAAAACCTTTGAAATAGCTTTTAGTAAATATTGGGAACAGCTTTATCGCCATGCCTATCGCAAAACACACTCCGTGGATGCGGCCAAAGACTTAGTTCAGGAGACATTTATATGTATATGGGATAATTTGGATAAGCTTATTGAGCAGGATAAATTATTGAATTATCTATATGTGGTATTGCGCAATAAAATATTTAAGCTATATGAAAAAGATGAAGTGCGCTTGCGTTATGCTTATATGGAATCTTCAAAACCCGAACCGGTGGAACCATCAGCTCATTGTCTATTATTAGGTAAGGAACTTGAGTACATTATAGCGGAAGAGATTGAAAAAATGCCAACACGCATGAAAGAAATTTATATTTTGAAAAAAGAAAATCAATTCTCTATAAAAGAAATAGCCGAAGAGCTAAGTATATCAACACAAACGGTAAAAAATCAACTTCATAATGCTTTAACCCGTTTACGCTTGCGCTTAAAAGATTATGATTATCCTTCTGCTATAATTTTCATCATCTGTAGCGCTGTAATTATAAAATAAAAATATTTTTTATAATTAGTATAGTACTTCTTCAATTGTAATCGGATATGTATTAAAACCGATTATCTTGAACCTACAGGATTTAAAACAACTTATTGTAAAATACAATGCGGGCGAGGCTACTTCTGAAGAAATAGCTATGCTTGAACAATGGTATGATCGCATTGATGGTATTGATGCGAAATTGACTGAAGAACAAACTGAATTAATTAAGCAGGAAATCCATTCGGCAATTACAGAGCGTGTTTTAATAAAAAAAATGGGAACTAATAAGGGCAATTACCCGCCAAAAGTAAAGTCCTTATATAACTATTTAAAATGGGCGGCTGCAGCTATTTTAATTATAGGCGGAACTTCACTATTTTTTTATCATAAGCACACTTTTCAGCAAATAGCGGTAATTAAATCCAGCCATACCGTTAAGCATGATATTACGCCGGGTACTCAAAAAGCCATTCTAACTTTTGCCAATGGTTCAACTATTGTTCTTGATAATGCAAAAAATGGTTTACTGAGCAAGCAAGGGAATGAACATGTTATAAAATCAAATGGGCAGCTTATTTATACCAAATCTGCCGCGACGGCCAATAATGAAGTGCTTTATAATACTATAACAACACCACGGGGTGGTGAATATAAGCTTACCCTGTCAGACGGCACCCAGGTATGGTTAAATTCCGCTTCATCCCTAACTTATCCAACAGGTTTTACAGGAAAAGAGCGATTGGTTAAACTAACCGGTGAAGCATATTTTGAAGTGGCAAAAAATGCAAAAATGCCTTTCAAAGTTAATGTGAACGGACAGGAAGAGGTTCAGGTTGTGGGAACCCATTTTAATATAATGGCTTATACTGACGAGACTGCTATTAAAACAACATTGCTTGAAGGCTCGGTAAAAATAGCAAAGGATAAGGTAATTGGTATTTTAAAACCAGGGCAGCAAGCGCAGTTGACCTCAGGGGGGAAATTAGCAATTGTTGATAATGCCGATCTTGATGAAACGGTAGCCTGGAAAAACGGGCAAACATTATTTGTACATGAAGATATAAAAGCAATTATGCGCCAGGTTTCCAGGTGGTATGATGTAGATGTTGAATATCGCGGAAATATACCTGCCCGATCATTTACGGGGGGGATTTCAAGGGAGGCAAATCTTTCAGCCTTGTTAAAGATACTGGAATTGAGTGATATTCATTTTACTATCGAAGGAAAAAAAATAACAGTAACATCTTAATCCTACCATAAAAACAATTGATGAAATCATCTTAAACATAAAAATATGGAGAAATAAATACTGAAAACTATCCCCAACAGGTTAGCCCCACAAAAAAAATCCGGAAGTGCTTGAACACCGCCGGACAGTATTTGGCTAACCTTCCGCTTAGCGCGGTAAAAAATATCCAGACTTAGATAATCAATTTAGTTAACCTAACACCCAAAAGTATGAATTTTTATACTCGTTTTACGCCTATGTTTAAAAAACACAGGCGACTTATTAAAACCTTGCTGGTTATGAAATTTGCCATTTTTATAATAATGCTAACTTGTTTACAGGCTTCTGCTACAGTATATGCCCAGCAAATAACTTTATCAGAGAAAAATGTTTCTGTAGAAAAGGTTTTTAAGACAATACAAAAGCAAACCAATTATATTTTTTGGTTTGAAGATAATATTTTAAAGAATGCTAAGCATGTTGATATCAACTTAAAAGGCGCCACTTTAAAGGAAGCGATGGACAAATGCCTGGCGGGTCAGCCGTTAACATACGCTATTGTTGGCCAAACCGTAGTCATCAAGAAAAAGCTATCTCCAATTGATGAGCAGCCTTATTTACAAGTAAAGAATGTGAAAGGGAAAGTGGTTGATGAAAATAAAAAACCCCTTCCGGGGGCATCGGTCAGTGTGAAAGGAACTTCTTTGGGGGCTACAACCAATGCGAATGGTGAGTTTGCCATTAAAAATGTACCCGAAGAGGCCACCCTGGTAATTTCATTTATAGGGTATGACCCGAAAGAAATTTCGGTAACCCAGAATCTGGATACCATACAATTAATGCCGGCTTCTTCAAAGTTGAATGATGTGATCATTGTTGCGTATGGTGCAACCAGCAGGAGAAAGATCACGAGTGCCGTAAGTACATTGGCGATGGAAAATGTGGCATCTATACCTGTTCAGTCAATAAACGATGCAGTTGGGGGGCGGATTCCGGGGGTGATTGTTACAACCAGTGACGGCGCTCCGGGTACTAAGAGCCAAATATCTATCAGGGGTGGTAATGCACCTGTATTTGTAATTGATAACGTTATCCGTTCGCAAAGTGATTTTGAGAATCTGAATCCAAATGATATAGAAAATTATTCTGTGCTGAAAGATGCCGCCGCCACCTCTCTTTACGGTGCGCTTGGTGGCAATGGCGTTGTATTGGTTACTACAAAAAAGGGAAAGGAAGGGCAGGCAACCATCAACTATTCTTACAATACCATTCTTTCACAACCTACAATAACGCCTGTAAAATTAAGTTCATACGACCACTTGAATGCCATAAACCAGGTATATATAGCTGAAGGCAAAACTCCGCCTACGGCTGATTCCACACTTAATTATTACAAAAATCAATCACAGCCTTTTGTTTATCCAAATACAAACTGGCAAGCTGTTTCATTGCATAAATATGCTATTGAACAACGTCACGATCTATCGGTTACGGCTGGCAATAGGTTATTAACGTATTATGCTTCAGGTTCCTACTATCACCAGGGCAGTGATTTAAAAACGGATAATAACTACAACAACAGGATCACATACCGCTTAAATACAGTAAGTAATTTTGATAATATAAAACTTAAAGTGACCACGGCCCTCGATGGTTATATAGAGGACAACGATGTTCCGGCCGCCGGTTATTTTGGAATATATTCCCACATACAAAATCATTCACCTTCGCAACTGGCTTATAACAATTTGGGGCTCCCGTCTGCCAACACCGTAGATAATCCTGTTACAGAATTGTCGCCTTTGTCCGGGTATAGTAAAGGTACTACAAGGGTTTTTAATAGTATTTTGGGGCTGGATTGGGAAACGCCGTTTGTTAAAGACCTGCATGTAAAACTCACCGGGAATTACAATATGTATAATTCCCTGTCAAAATCATGGGACATGCTGGCGCCTTCTTATGCTAATAATAGTACAACGCCTATTTATTCCAATCCACCAAGTTTGTATGAAGGCAGCGGCCAGGGAAGTACTTTGTTGCTCCAGGCTTTTCTTACTTACACAAAATCATTTGGAGATCATAATATCGATTTTACAGGAGGATATGAACAAGCGGCAAATAAGAGTTCGTCTCTTTCAGCCGAACGCCAACAATACCAGATATTGTATGATCAATTTGTGGCAGGTCCTACCATTAATCAACTGGCAAACGGTTCAGAAGCAGAAAGTGGAAGGGCCGGCTATATCAGCCGTTTATCTTACAACTATAAATCAAAATATTTCCTTGAAGGCACCTTTCGTTACGATGCTAATGACCTGTTGCCGCCTACTAAACACTGGGGATCCTTCTACGCGCTTTCGGGCGGGTGGCTATTAACTGAAGAAAATTTTATGCAAACACTGAAAGATAAGCATGTGTTTGATTTTCTGAAATTGCGGGGTTCTTATGGTTTAACAGGCACATTAGACGGGATAAGCCCTTTTCAATATGTTTCAGGCTATAATATCAACAATAACGCATGGGTTATAAATGGAGTGCCGGTACAGGGTACAGCGGAACCTGGTTCAATACCAAGTACAAATTATTCATGGTACAGCATCCGCAGCAGGGACTTTGGTTTAGACTTTGCCAGTTTAAAAAACCATCTTACAGGTTCGGTTGATTATTACTTTACACGTACCACCGGTTATGTAACCGCTGCTACCCAATACGCTGCTACCCTGGGGATTGGCTTACCACCAACTAACTTTAACGCGGGTGCACTGCGTAAAGAGGGCGCTGAATTTAATGTGGCATGGAATGATAAGGTAGGGAAGGATTTTACCTATAAAGTAGGGGTTAACTTTACCTACTTTAATCAATTGTGGGAAAGAGCGCTTGAAGATGATGTAGCATTAGAAAACCCTTATACCAGGATATCGGGGAATGGATTTTACCTAACGCAAGGATATATCAACGAGGGGTACTATCAGCAAAACAGCGACCTGTTAAATGGGCCTCGCAGGCCAAGTTCGGTGAATGTTGTGGGTGGAGACCTGAGATATGAGGATGTAAATGGTGATGGAAAAATTGACGCGAGTGATTTCAGGAATATCGGAAGCACCACTTTCCCTCATATAAATTATGGCCTAACCGTTGATTTAACCTATAAAGGGTTTTACATGAATGCTGTAGTAATGGGCGCAGGCAGCCGTGACAGATACATGGGCGATGTGATCCAGGGCTCATCTGCGCAGGGTATTTTAGTCTATGGTTTTCAGCAAAATTATTGGACACCGGAGAATACCAATGCGCTTTATCCGCGCCAGGTTTCCTCTGCTGGCGTAAATGGTAATAATAATTACGCTTCCAGCGATTTTTGGATCATGAAATCAAGTTATATACGGTTAAAATATTTGCAGTTTGGCTATGATTTTAAAAAGACCCTGGTGAAAAAAGCAGTGTTCAAAAATTTAAAGCTTTTTGTTTCAGGAACCAATCTTTTAACAGCCTCTAATAGTTTGAAGTATTACATTGATCCTGAGTCCGACACCAATAATTATAATTACCCGGTTCAGCGTACCATAGCATTGGGCATGAACGCGAGTTTTTGATTATTCTTAAAAACGTAAAATCTTAAAGAGATGAAAAGAAATATAATAGCTATAATAACAATACTTACAGCAACTATACTAAGTATCAGTTCCTGTAAAAAAGGTGTGCTGGATACGCAACCATATAATGTGATAAGCGGGGATGTGGTTTGGAGCAACAAAGCAAATGCCGAAACATTCATTTTTAACACCTATAATTTAATGAACAGTTTTACTGTAGGCGGGGCCGGTGGAACTGATGCTTATACTACCAATACGCTTGGCTTTGATGGTGTATACGGTAATAGTAGTGGTGTTTTCCAGGAAAAGACCGACAGGACTTCCGATTACGGTTTTAACAACTGGAGCGATATCCGCAAATGTAACCAAATCATCACACAGGTGGGAGCATCCGCAGGCATTTCAGATGCAGATAAAACAGCGCTTATTGCCGAAGGGAAATTTTTGCGTGCTATGTCATACTACAATGTAGCCAGAAAAATCGGGCGGATTGTGTGGATAGACAAGGTGCTTACACCGAATGATAATTTGTTGTTGCCCAGTACTGCAAATCCAACGGAATCGTATAAATACATTATTAAAGACCTGGAAGATGCGGTTGCCGGTTTACCTACTACACAAGTTCCGGGCCGTGCCAACAAGTATGTGGCGGCTGCATTTTTATCAGAAGTATGTTTAGAGGCTTTGGCCTATGAAAATTACCCGGCAGCACCTAACATTGGTAAAGATGATCCACTGCTGACTGAAGCTATTACCAATGCTCAATTGGTTATAAACAGTGGGGTATATTCGTTAGAAAGTGATTATGGCTCCATGTTTAATGAGGTTAAACCCACTTCACCTGAAATTATTTTCGGTGTTTATAAAACCATGCTTAACACAACATGTGATGGTACACCAATGCAATTGCAATGCCCTAACATAAGTAACGACCAGATCACACAGGGACAAGGAAGTCCTTTACTCAATTCCTCGATCCATATATTTGAGGCATGGGTTCAGCACGGCCCAGCTCAGAATATTGCAGATGATTACCTGGTGGTAGATAAAAATAATCCGGCCCTGGCATTACCCTGGAACCAAACATCACAATATAAAAATGCCATTACTGAAAATGTAACTATTCCAACAAGTAAAATCCCCCAGGCTGGTGGAGAAACTTCTGTAGAAGATGGAATGATCAAACCCGGAAGCAGCGAAACTGTTTGGACACTAACCAACACCGGGCGGGATGCGCGCTGGGGGGCCTCGATCATTAGTGACTCCGTCGCAAGGTTTTATGGAGAAGAATTAACAACCTGCATTAAAGGCAATACTACCCGCTGGTTAAAGCTAAACGGAAATGCTTACTATATAAGCCTATCAAACATGTATTGGAGAAAGGGTATGTATAACAACGTAAACCCAAGGATATACGTTGGAGTGCCTACAGACTATCATTATGTAGTGATGCGCCTTGGGAGGGTTTACCTGAACCTGGCCGAAGCCTATTTATTAAAAGGGGATATTTCGAACGCGCTTGCAGCCCTAAATCAAACAAGGACGGTTCATGGCAAACTGCCTCCGTCGACAGCGGCTTCTTTAACAGATGCATGGACAGATTATAAACGCGAGAGAAGGGTAGACCTCACCATGGAAGAAGATTACTACTGGAGCTTGCTGCGTTGGGGGCGTTATGGTGGCGATGCTAATCATGGCAATGCCCCCGGGGGCACCATACCCGAGTTAACAGAGGCACCAAGAGTAATGGATGTAAGTAAAGACAGGAAAGCTTTCTCTGTTGTAAAGGGACCATTTTATGGATCTAATGATATCCGGGTATTTGATAATACCAGGAGATACCTTTTTCCAATAGCACAAAGCTATCTTGATGAGAATCCCAAATTTGGCCCTCAAAATCCCAATTGGTAATCTTTTAGTTTTTAATCTTTAAAAATACGCTCATGAAACGAATAGTTAATATAAAATTAGCGCTTGGCCTACTGCTTATCCTGCCCTTGCTTTCTTCGTGTTTGAAAGAAGGGTTGCCCAAATATCCATCGTTTGGAGGCAACTTTATTACTAAAGCTTATGTAGAATACCGGTGGCTTGATAGTACGAATATGTATAATGGGAAAGCGGTAGTTGCTTACCAGGGGCTTACTGTTGTTAGCCAGCAAATAGATTCGGTAAATAATGTGATTAACATTGCATTAGCTGTACCGGCGCCAAATGGTTCATTTACGAATAGCCAACGACAAAAGGTCAGCCAAAATAATCTTTGGATATCTTTTGATATTTCTACAGCGGCTACAATTGCACCCGCACCAGGAACGCCGAAAGCAGGTTTCGCCACAGATTTGACCAAGCCCCAAAGCTATGTAGTAACAGCGGCCAACGGGCAAAAACGGACATGGAAGATTGTGGTTGCTCCATTACCTGTTATTAATCAATATGAAGGTAATTATGTTGAAACGGGTTATTTTACGCACCCAACAAGCCCGAGGGCATTGTCAATGACCAAATACCTGAGTTCTGTTGATGCCAACACCGTTGTTTGTGACCTGGCAGACCTGGGCAGCAATGGTTACACCATGCAGGTAAAAGTGGAACCGGATAATTCCTGTTTGGTTACGATTCTGGTGAATGGAGTTCCTTATGGCACAGCCGGTGGGGCATCTGGGAATCAGGCCGGGCAAACCAATCAGTATTTTCCTGCTACCAAAACATTCATTTTAAATTACCAATATAATTATAGTACCCGGTTGATAACAGATACACTCCGGGCCCAATAAATTTTTCATTTGTTTTTTTTAGTATGGGTTAGTTTAGAGCCGGCCTGCGGGTCGGCTTTTTTACTTTTCTATTGGCAGAGGAATTATCCGAAGGTCCATTATTTTACATGGGATTTATTTTGAAAATCATACAAGAATTTTATAGGAACCCTTAAAAAATATTTTCATACCATCTTAAAAATAATGCAACACATTCTGGGCCATAGTCAAACGGTTGTGTTAAGCTTAGGTGTTAGTTTTTTGGGAACTGCCGGGCATAATTATAGTTTTAGAACTTCAACCAATTTCGGCAATTACTATATTATTACAAAATGATGTTTGTGGCTCTATAGAAAGAAAATATTTTTTAAAGTATAGTATAAAAGTTTTAAAGGGTTTAAAAAACGGCATGAAAAATATATTTGACAGAATAATTATTGGATGCGGAATATTAATCAGCAGCATTAGCATTAATGCTCAAACACTATCTTATGGCGTACCTCAACAATCATGGGCTGCAAGTTTTGGAAATCATAGGGCGGTTTTAAATATTAGCAAACCATCTGATGCGGTGCGGTTAAAGATCATCTGGCGTTTGCATGATCTGCATCCCGATAAAAAGCGTTTTCTTATTATTAACGCGGCAAGCGGAGATACAATTAAAAACGTTTATAAAATTGCTGTAAACGAAGAAGAATGTGACATCGCGTTTGGCCCTGTTACAAAGGCGGGCAAATACTATTTTTATTATCTTCCGTATAAACCCGATCCTGATGCAGGGTATTATCAATATGGGTATTTATCGCCCAAAACACCCGATGCCCAATGGGTAAATAATAGTAATTTATCCGATAAAAGCAGCATCGAAACACTTCCAAAAGCAACCTGTAATATTTTACAGTCGCGAACTGTTTTTGATTCTTTTTATCCAATGGAAATTACTTCTACAACTTCAGAAAAGAATAGCTTTCTTTCAAAGTATACTGATGATTATCTTCTTTTTCCCGAAGACCGGAAATATCCTATAAAAATGCAGGATGATATACCATTGAAATGGATAAAAGCAGGCATACAAAAAGAATTTAAAGGCATAGCAGAACGAAATGAATATTATACCTTTCAAATCGGGTTGTATGCGGCACAGTCAGATATACGAGATGTAACGGTGCATTTTTCCAACCTTAAAAACCAGCATGGAAATAGCATACAGGCTAAGTCACTAACCTGTTTCAACACGGGAGGGATAAATTCCTATGGGAAATTATTTACCAAAAAATTAGATGTTGTTAAAGGTAAGGTGCAGGCATTATGGATGGGGGTTGATATACCCGCTAATGCTGCCACCGGAACGTATGAAGGTTTAGTTACCATTAATGCGAAAGGAGAAAAAACAAAAAATATCGGGGTATCCATCAAAATAAACAATCAATATCTTGCTGATAGAGGGGATAACGAACCATGGCGGTATTCACGTTTACGGTGGCTCAATTCCACTGCCGGGCTTTCTGATAAGCCAACGCGCCCATTCACCAAAATAAACATCGGGGGCAATAATAATTATTCATTATACGGCAAGCAAATAGGCATGGCTTCAGATCAAATGCCTGCTTCTGTCAAAGTTTTTGGAACTGATGTACTAAACGGCCCTATAAGGTACGTAGCGGAGGGAGAAAAATTTTCTTCTTCAAAATTTCAGGTGCAGGAAAGCAATAACGGAAGCGTTTCAGGAAGCTGGAATTCATCGTCTAAAAACTTTGAATTGCACGGAGAAAGGTCTATTGGGTTTGACGGATATCTTCATTACACCATTCATTTAAAAGCATTGAATAATGCCGACATGAAAGATTTTCGTTTGGAAATTCCTTTCAGGAAGGAAGTAGCTCAATATATAATGGGTATGGGCTTGCCCGGCTCAATAATTCCAGATAGCCTTGATGCAAAATGGAAAGGGCCGCATAATAGTTTTTGGATTGGGAATACTTATGGCGGAATTTATTGTCAGTTGCTGGGCGCTTCATATTCAGGGCCGTTATTGAATTTGTATAAACCGGCGCCGCCATCAAGTTGGTATAATGAAAGCAAAGGTGGTTTCTCTGTAAGCAATAATGGCGGTACCACTTTGGCAACTGTTTATTCGGGCAGCCGCAGTTTTAAAAAAGATGAAGAAATATCTTTTGAATTTGATTTAATTATTACTCCTGTAAAAAAACCGGATACAAAAGCCCAATTTACCGAACGTTATTACCATAATGGGAGCAATGCATGGCCCGATTCAAGCGCGGTTGCTGCCGGTATTAAAGTGATTAATATACACCAGGGAACTATTACCAATCCTTATATTAATTACCCGTTTGTTGCAAAAAATGAAATTAAATACTTTTCAGATTACTGGCATAGGAAGGGGATAAAAGTTAAAATATACTACACCGTGCGGGAACTCACCAATCATACCCCCGAGATTTGGGCATTGCGAAGCCTGGGGAATGAGGTCTTTTCAAAAGGAGAAGGAGGAGGGTTCCCGTGGCTGCAAGAACATTTAATAAACAATTATACGCCTGCCTGGTACACGCCAATTGGTAACGATATGGGCAAAATTGATGCTGCCATTGAAACAGCGCCGGGAGATTCCCGCTGGTATAATTTCTATATAAAAGGGTTGGCGTGGCTGATAAAAAATGAAGATATTGACGGGCTTTATCTTGATGATGTGGCGTTTGACCGCCATATTATTAAGCGAATGCGTGAAGCAATGGACAGCGTAAAAACCGGTTGCCTCATAGATCTTCATTCTAATACCGGGTTTTCCATAGGGCCCGCCACACAGTATACGAGTTTCTTCCCTTACATTAATAAACTCTGGTTTGGCGAAAGTTTTGAATATAATAAAATGCAGCCGGCAAATTGGTTAGTTGAATCTTCGGGGATCCCTTTTGGGTTGATGGGAGAAATGCTTAATAAAGGTGGAAATCCATGGAGGGGAATTATATATGGAATGACGAGCAGGCTCGGATGGGAAACAGAAGGTGTTATTTGCGATCCCAGGCCTATTTGGAAAGTGTTTGATGCCTTTGGTATAGCTGATGCAAAAATGATTGGTTATTGGGATAAACATGCCGTTGTAAGCACTTCCAATACCAAAGTTTTGGCAACCGCCTATGTGAAAAATGGAAAAGCATTGGTCGCGATCGCAAGTTGGGATGATAAACCAACAGCTGTAACATTAAATATTGACTGGAAAGCAATGGGCCTGTCTCCAGGTAAAATAAAACTCTATGCGCCTGCAATTAAAAATTTCCAGCAGGAAAAAGTGTTTAGTATAAATGAACCAATCACAGTACCGCCTGCAAAAGGATGGATATTGATTATAGAATAGTATTTACTACTGCAAAATAAAAACCATGAGTTTCCTTTTTGCACCCTAACAAATGTTATACCTGATGAATAATAAGTCGGTTTTTTTAGTTTTTTTAATGGTTTGTGCTGCTGCATTGCCAAGTTTTGCTCAACAAATAATTTCTGTATCAAGCTATGGTATAAAGCCAAATACTTTTGTCGATGCCACATCGGATGTAAAGGCGGCAATTAAAGCTTGTAATGCCGAAACCGCTACAACCTTGGTTTTCCCAAAAGGGAGATATGATTTTTGGCCCGAACACGCTGACGTGCGAAACTACTATATTTCCAATACCTCAACCGAACAGGAATGCCCATCAAAGCTAAAGACGATTGGTTTGTTGTTTGAGAAGAAGAAAAATCTAACTATTGAAGGCAACGGGTCACTTTTTGTTTTCCACGGAAAGATGGTTACCTGGGCAATGGATCATTGCGAGAATATTGTAATTCAAAATATACAGGTTGATTTTGAGCGGCCCACCATGTCCGAAATGACCTTTAGGGAAGTCTCCGATAGCCTGGTAATAGCCGATATCCATCCCGATTCTAAATATGCTATCATCAATGGCAGGTTAAACTGGTACGGTGAAGGGTGGGGGATGAATGGATTTCATGCTGTACTAGTTGATCCTAAAATGGGTACTGAGTTTTACAGTTCATGGGACCCGTTCGCAAAAAGCGAAGCTCAGGAAGTTGCCCCCTTTAAAGTTCGTTTCAAAGGCAATTTCTCCAATACATCTTTTAAGCCCGGCCAGGTACTGACAATCCGCGATCCTGTTCGCGACCAGGTGGGCGCATTTATTAACCTGTCGAAAAATATCAGCGTGAAAAATGTTTCAATGTATTATATGCATGGTTTGGGAATAGTAAACCAGTTTTCGGAAAATCTGCATTACGACAGCGTGTTTGTTATGCCGCGCCCCGGAAGCGGGCGGGTAATTTCTTCTTTTGCCGATTGTATGCATTTTTCAGGATGCAAGGGCCAGGTAACCATCGAAAATTGCAAATTTAAAGGTGCCCATGACGACCCCATCAACGTGCATGGCACACACCTGGAAATAACCCAAATAATTTCACCAACAACAATAAAAGTTCGTTTTATGCATCCGCAAACTTATGGATTTGAGGCATTTTTCGTAGGTGATTCGGTTGCTTTTGTACATTCAGCCAAACTTCAAATATTTGGTTCAGGTGTAATTTCGTCGGCCAAGCTCATATCTAAACAAGAAATGCTGCTTGAGCTTAAAGGACCTCTTTCGCCAGCGGTTGCTACCGGCGACTGCCTGGAGAACCTTACCTGGACTCCATCGCTTACCATTAAAAATTGCAGGTTTGAATCTACAATTACACGTGGTTTGCTGGTTACCACCCGACGGAAGGTATTAATAGAAAACAATACTTTTTATCGTACAGGTATGCATGCCATCCTGATTGCCAACGACGCTTCCAGTTGGTACGAATCAGGGGAGGTGCAAGACGTCACCATCAGGAATAATATTTTCCAGGAATGTGGGTATAACTCATCGCCGGGGAATTATGTAATTGCTATAGCCCCGGAAAATCATGAACTGGTACCCGGCTATATGGTTCACAAGAACATCAGAATTGAAAACAACACTTTTATAGTGTATGATTATCCATTGCTATCTGTCCGAAGTACTGAAAATTTAATATTTACCAGGAATACGATTTTATGGACAAAAGATTTTATGGCCCCCCAGGGTAAGCCAAGAGCCGCTTTTCTTTTAACCGCTTGCAAAAAGGTTAGCATACTAAAAAATGAGTTTAAATCATCAAGCAGGCCTTCGATATTATTGCAAGGAATGGCGAAAAAAGAGTTGAAAGCGGATAGTAGGGCACTTACTGTTCAGGAAAATAAAGATAATTGATAATGTATTTCTATAATTAGTTTAATAATGAATTTGAAAAGGTCACTTCCGGTTTTAATAGTTTTGCTTCATTTAAGCATACTGTCTACAGCTCAAAACAAAACAGGTTTAAATATTTGGTATAAGCAAGAGGCATCAAAATGGCTCGATGCATTGCCGATTGGTAATGGCCGTATGGGGGCAATGATCTACGGAGGTGTTACCCAGGAACATATCCAGTTTAATGAACAAAGTCTATGGTCCGGCGATAATAATTGGGATGGTGAATATGAAACGGGCGACCATGGTTTTGGTTCATACAGGAGTTTTGGTGAACTTTTAATCAAATTTGCTAATCAATCTATTGCCACAAATTATAGTCGGTCACTCGACTTATTTACAGGCATCCACAAAACCAATTTTATTCAAAGCGGTGTAAAATACAGCAGGGAAGCTTTTGCCAGTCATCCCGATGAGGTAATGGTTTTTAATTTCAAAGCGGATAAAGAAGGGGCACTTTCCGGTGAGATTTCATTAAAATCAGCACAAGGTGCAAAAAGCATTACTGATGGCCAATCATTAAGTTTTAATGGTGAAATGCCTAACAAGTTAAAATATGCAGCAGAGGTGACGTTTAAGCATGATGGCGGTAATATCAAAATAAAAGGAGATTGCCTTGTGTTTGAAAATTGCAGATCACTCACCCTTTTTCTGGAAGCACGTACCAATTACAAACCGGATTATAAAGCCGGGTGGCGTGGCGATGATCCGATGCCAATTATAAAACATGAGATGGCATTAGCTCAAAATAAAACCTACGAAAAGTTGAGAACAGCACATATAAAAGATTTTAAAGCACTGGCTACTCGTGCTGCTATTAATATTGGCAGCAGCGATGCAGCCACGCTTGCCTTGCCAACCGATGAGCGACTGAAAAAATACGCAGCCGAGGGCAGTGACCCTGATCTTGAAGAAACCATGTTCCAGTATGGCCGGTATTTACTCATAAGTTGTTCCAGACCGGGGGGATTGCCGGCCAATTTACAAGGATTGTGGAACGATAGTAATACGCCTGCATGGGCAAGTGATTACCATAACAATATCAATATCCAAATGAATTATTGGGCCGCTGAAACAACCAATCTTTCAGATTGTCATATCCCGCTCATCGATTTTATTATTGCTGCCCAGGAACCATGCCGGATTGCTACCCGGAAAGCCTTTGGCCAAAACGTAAGGGGGTGGACAGCCCGTACCAGTCAGAATATTTTTGGTGGTAACGGATGGGAATGGAATATTCCGTCGAGCGCCTGGTATGCACAACATGTGTTTGAACATTGGGATTTTACCCGTGACAACGCTTATCTGTGCAAAACGGGCTATCCTATCATCAAAGAAATATGCCAATTTTGGGAAGACCATCTCAAGCAGATGCCCGATGGCTCGCTCATGGTGCCCAATGGATGGTCGCCCGAACATGGCCCGCGTGAAGATGGAGTTATGATGGATCAGCAAATAGTTTGGGATCTTTTCCAAAATTATCTGGAGGCAGCTAAAGCCCTACATATTGATACCGGTTATCAAAAGAAAATTGCCGGAATGCTAGCGCGTTTGGCCCCTAATAAAATAGGTAAATGGGGGCAATTGCAGGAATGGCAAGAAGATCGGGATGACCCCAATGATCAGCATCGCCATACGTCGCACCTGTTTGCGGTGTATCCCGGTCGCCAAATCAGTATTACCAAAACGCCGGAACTGGCAGCGGCAGCAATTATTTCCTTACGAAGCCGTAGCGGTAATTATGGAACAAATATTAATACCCCTTTTACCGTGGAATCAACAGTTGGCGATAGCCGCCGCTCATGGACATGGCCATGGCGATGTGCGCTTTGGGCCCGTTTGGGAGAGGGCGAACGGGCAGGTATTATGATTCGGGGATTACTAACCTATAACACTCTACCTAATTTGTTTTGTACCCATCCCCCTTTTCAATTAGACGGGAATTTCGGTATACCTGCGGCCATGACCGAGATGCTGATGCAAAGCCAAAGCGGTGAAATAGATTTATTGCCGGCTGTGCCTAAGGCATGGGCTGTTAAGGGTGCTTTCACTGGTCTTTGTGCACGTGGGGGATTTGTGGTTGATTGTGCATGGCAGAATGGGAAGGTGACTTCATACAAAATCACATCTGCAAAGCCATGTAAAGTAAAAGTACGCATCAATGGAGCTATTAAGGAGGTTCAGACAACAGTTTTGGGTGGGGTGACTTTTTAATTTCAATTCCATTACAAGTTGGGTCCACATACATCAATATACTGCAACGCGAGATTAGCAGACCATGGGCAATATCACAACTTTTGAGATTTTAAGGTTGAACAGTAGATAATGGCTTACGGTATTGGAGTGGTGTTGTTTTTTGATCTCTAAAAACTGCTCATGAAAGTTGGCCATAGTTTGGTAAAGTTTTCTTTTCAAATTTGCTTCTTAAAATCCGACGGCTTCTTTTTCTTAACCAGTTTAAAAAATTTATTGAAATTAGAGATACTGTTATAGCCACACTCGTAAGCAATACTGCTGATAGTCATATTATCTTTATTCATTAATTTTATGGCATGTGCTATGCGGATTTCATTTATAAATTCAACCAAAGTTTTTTGTGTCCTTGCTTTAAAAAAACGGCAAAAAGCCTGTTTGTTCATATTTGCAATTGCAGCCACATCATCCAGCTTTATTTCATTTGAAAAATTCGAAAAGAGGTATTTGAATATTTTATCAATTCTTTCATTATCCCTGGTTTGATAAGTATTTACATAACCGGCGCTGGCCAGTAGTGTATATTCATTGGTAGCGCATAAAATTTGCAATAATTGCAATAGCAATACCAGTTTTGCAACACCTTCTTCTTTTGACATTTTGAAAAGTAATTTCTTTAATTGCAGCTTTGTGTCACCATTAAATTTCATCCCTCTTTTCGAAATTTGCAATATCTGTTCCAGTTTGTTTGTATTATAAAAATTAGCCAGGAGCCCTGTTAACCTATCGGGATCAAAAAATAAGGAAACAGAACGGGCATGTCCATTTGATGTGTGTGCGGAATCATGAGGCAGGTTGTTGTTATGCCATACATGTGGTATGTCAGATCCCAGGAATGTCAGCTCGCCCGTTTCAAAATTTTCTATACAATCGCCAATAATTTTATGCCCCGAACTTTCCATTACGTAAGTCATCTGGCATTCTTTATGAAAATGAAATTCAGTGGAAAAAAACGGACGGTCAATCAATCTTGTCAGAAAAACTTCTTCATGCAGGCCATCTAATACTTTTGCAAAAACAGGTTTCATCTAAACATAGTTGTTTTTTAATATGCAGGAATTTACCTTAACAGTCCCCTAACAGCAGGGGGCGCACCTGCTCTCGATATAATGATAGTTTATATTAGCCAAAAAAATGCCAAGGGTGTCTGCTTTTGCTAAAATAAAGAAACATATTGTCAATTCAAACTTAGGTTTTCTTTTTTGACAGGCTTAATTTTATCATTAAAAACCAATTACTATGCTTCATCACAAGGTTATACTTTTAACGGGCGGTGCCGATGGAATAGGCTGGCAATGTGCAAAGGCTTATGCAAGGGCCGGTGCATTTATAGGCATTGCTGATAAAAACCCAATAGAGAAAGAAAAGTTAGACACTTTAAGTGGAAGTAATCACTGTTACATTGCCTGTGATGTTTCAAATGAAGAAGAAGTAAAAAATAGTATTAATACGGTAGTTAAAAAATACGGCCGCCTGGATGCCATACATAATAATGCCGGTGCAGGCAACCCGTCTAAACCGTTGCACACCACAACGGATGACGAGTGGGATATACTGATGAATGTTAATATCAAAAGTATTTTTCTTACTACTAAATATGGTATAGCACATTTGAAAGAAACAAAAGGCTGTGTTCTTAATACGGGCTCAGTTGTTGGCACCATCGGGCAGGAAAATCATGCCGCTTATGTGGCAACTAAAGGCGCAGTGCATGCGCTCACCAAAGCAATGGCGCTTGATTATGCGCCATGGGGTATAAGGGTAAATGCCATTGCCCCCGCCGCCATCAAAACACCGATGCTTGAAACATGGATGAAGCAACAGCCCGAGCCCGATACCATGATGCAATATTTAGACCAGCTGCAGCCATTAGGTAAAATGCCCGAAGGTGATGTGATTGCCGATGCCGCAGTTTTTTTGTTAAGCGATGCAGCCCGCTTTATTACCGGCTGTGTCCTGCCGGTAAGCGGGGGGGCAGAATTGGGCTACAGAAATTTGCTATAAATAATAATAAACAATGATTGAAAAAATCGAAATAAAGGATTCAAGATTTAAACTAAATGGCAGCGCAGGCAGCGATGCCATTCATAAAGACCCGCAGTATTCTTATGCCGTTACCCGGCTTACTGATAGAAATGGTTGTTCAGGTACCGGGCTTGCTTTTACAGTGGGCGAAGGGAACGACCTGGTATGCAAAGCGGCACAGTTTTATGCGGATAAATTAAAAGGCCGTGACATTGAAGAATTGATGTACAGTTTTGGCGATACATTTAATCAGTTATCTAACGAGCAACAGTTCCGTTGGCTGGGGCCGCATAAAGGCGTGGTCCATCTCGGGCTGGCCTCGGTTACCAACGCCTGTTACGATCTCTGGGCAAAAAAGAAGGGGGTGCCACTTTGGAAATTGCTAATAGATCTTACCCCTGAACAAATTGTAAATACGCTCGATCTTACTTACCTGGACGATATATTAACTAAAGAGGAAGCCATTGAAATGCTCACACAACAGGCCTTTACCAAAAAGAAAAGAGAAAGCATTCTTGAAAAAGGTTATCCCGGCTATGATACATCGGTAGGCTGGTTTAATTATGATGATGAGCAAGTAAAGGAGAACTGTAAAAAATCTATAGCTAACGGTTTTACTGCAATGAAATTAAAAGTAGGTTCTGCCGATCCTTTACGCGATATACGCCGCGCCACTATTGTGCGGGAAGTGACAGGCGACGACGTGAAAGTAATGCTGGATGCTAACCAACAGTGGACTTTGCCGCAAGCCATTTCTATTTGCAACGAGTTAAAAAACATGAACCCATACTGGGTAGAAGAACCAACCCATCCCGATGATGTGCTGGCGCATCAAACCCTTGCCAAAGCAATAGCACCCGTAAAGCTGGCCCTAGGTGAGCATGTTCCTAACCGCATCCTATTCAAAAATTATCTTCAAACAGGCTGTGCAGGCTTTATACAGGTAGATGCGTTAAGGGTAGGTGGCGTGAGCGAATTTATTACTGTAAGCTTGCTTTGCAAAAAATTTGGTGTCCCGGTTGTACCGCATGTAGGAGATATGGGGCAGCTGCATCAACACCTGGTCTTATTTAATCATATCGCAATGGGCCACGAAGCCTTGTTTTTAGAACATATCCCGCATTTAAAAGAACATTTTGTTCACCCCGTTAAAATTGAAAATGGCGTGTATCTTACCCCACTTGAGCCCGGCAGCAGTTGCGATTTAAAAAACCAATAAAAAAATGATCAGTCTCCCCGATATTATTATTACTATTGGTTATATCCTGTTTATTGTAACCATCGGCCTCTGGACAGGAACGCGTAAAAAAAAGAAAGCTGCAACATCGTCTGAGGATTATTTTTTAGCGGGTAAAAACCTGCGATGGCCCATGATAGGCCTTGCCTTATTTGCCACCAATATTTCCTGCCTTCACCTGGTAAGCCTTGCACAAAGCGGGTTTGACACGGGGCTGCTGAATGGTAATTTTGAATGGATGGCTGCCTTTACCCTTATTTTGCTGGCGCTGTTATTTATTCCGTTTTACATTCGTTCCGGCGTTACTACATTGCCCGATTTTTTAGAAAAAAGATATAATAAAGCCTGTCGTAACTGGTTGGCGTTCGTCTCAATTATCTCAGCCATTATCATTCATATAGCTTTTTCGTTCCTGGCAGGCGGCATTGTGCTGGAAACATTATTTGGAATAAACATGTATGCCAGCATTATTATTATTGCTACGCTGACCGGACTATACACAATTATTGGAGGGTTAAGGGCCGTAGTTGTTACCGAAACTATTCAAAGCGTTGTATTGATAACCGGCGCCATTATCATTACCGTTTTGGCCTGGAATAAAATTGGCGGATGGGAAAATATGAAAGCTGTTTTAAGCGAAAACAATTCATTAGACAAGCTTAGTATGCTAAGGCCGGTGGGCGATGCCAGCGGTATGTCGTGGATGGCGGTATTTTTAGGTTACCCTATATTGGGCATCTGGTATTGGTGTGCAGATCAAACCATTGTGCAAAGAGCATTAGGTGCGAAAGATGAAAATCACGCCAAAACAGGCGCTTTGTTTTGCGGCTTTATAAAAATATTGCCCGTATTTATTTTTGTGATGCCTGGTTTGTTTGCTTATGCGCTTTATCATTCTCATGCTTTGGATCTAAGCAGCCTGCGGCACACAGGTGCCGGTGGCAAAATAACGCTTGATACAAAAGGCATTTACACCTTAATGATAACCCAGCTCGTTCCCAAAGGTTTGGTAGGCATTTTGGTTGCGGCGTTACTGTCAGGGTTAATGAGCCAGATAGCTGGTGCATTAAACTCCATAGCTACCCTTAGCAGTTATGATTTGTACAAACGTGTTAAGCCAGAAGTATCTGATAAAAAATTGGTGTGGGTAGGAAGATGGTCGGCTGGCATTGCATTAGCTTTATCTGTTTGCCTGCTGCCTTTATTAAACCAATACCAAAGCTTGTTCGAAGGTATCAATGACATCATAGCGCATATTGCCCCGCCCATTACTTGTGTGTTTCTGTTAGGTATTTTTTGGGGCAAAGCTTCTGCGAAAGCCGCTCAAAATACCTTGTGGCTGGGTTCATTATTAGGGGTAGTTGTTTATGTTATCAACAAACTATTACCCCATACAGCGTTAGGAAAGGTGCCTTTTATGATGATGGCCTTTTACCTGTTTTGTGCCTGTGTGCTGATGCAGGTATTGTTTTCTTACATCTATCCTGTGCAGCATACAGATCACAGTAAAAAGCTTTACTGGAGATCTGTATGGGAGCCTTTGCAGGCAAAAGGCTGGAGCGGTATTGCCAATTATAAAGTTTTATCGGCGGTGCTTTTTGTAATAGTGGCGGTATTATATATATTTTTTAAATAAATGTTATGAAAAGATTGATATAGCAGCTTGCAGGAATTCAAATGGAAGAATGCTTAATTAAAGCTCCGCATCCTAAAACCTCGAAAATTAAAAAATGAGCTTTCCCGGTTTTCTCTGAAAGTGCTCTGACCCACTTCTGCAACAAATACGATTAAACAACCCATTAATTACAGTCAAGTCACAATAATCTTACACAAACGTTTGTATTGTTTTAGTTTTAAATAATTAACCCAATAGTAATTTATAGTTGTGAAGACTACTGATCGTCAGTAAAATAGGCGTTGCAGCAGGTTTTGATTGTAGATTCTTACCCACAGTTATATCTAATTGTATGAAAGTATAAATAGGTTGCCCCCACGCAAATTAGTTTAACTGCAAATCACAATCAGTGTGTTTAACATTGGCTTTACATTGTAAATCTATCTTTGTGATGAGATGATTAGAAGTTTGCCAGATGACCAGTTGCTTAAGAGGATTCAAATGGATGATCAACAGGCGTTTTCGGCAATTATTTACCGTTATAATGTTAGGCTTTACAGGATTGTATATAATCGCGTACGCTCAGAAGACGACGCAAAGGATATTGTACAGGAAATATTTATCTCTTTTTGGAATAACCGCCACCAGATCCAGTCTGCTGCATTATTCCCATATTTGTCAAAATCTGCATTTTATGCTGTTATTGATTGGCAGGTACTAAATAAAAAAAACATATTCAGGAAGCATTTATTGCTTGAAAAAGACGAACCTTCTGTGTTACCTATAGAAAATCAGGTAATTGCGAATGAGTTAAGGCAAGAGTTAATGGCGGAAATTGAAAAAATGCCTGAAACAACCAGGGCAGTTTTTCGCATGAGCCGGATCGATCAAAAATCGGTAAAGGAGATAGCTAAAGCATTGCAGTTGTCTGAACAAACGGTAAAAAACAATATCTCTATAGCGCTTAAACAACTTCGTAAGCGAATGGTGAGCAATGAGTTCTCCTTATTGCTTTTTTATTTCCTGATCAAGGTATTTCTCTATTAAAACATTGCTATTTTCCAGTATTGCTGTTTATTAATATGGGCTTAATGTAAATATAGCTATTTGTTAACGGTACACCCCAGCGGGTTTTCAGACTATACTGATGAATGGATACATCATCAGCAAATGAAAAAGCCATAGCGCTTCTTCAGAAATACAAGTTGGGTTTATGCACCGAGGAAGAAATAGCCCGCATCAGGTCGTGGTATGATTCTTTTGAGAATTTGCCGGACAGCATAGATTCTGCACATATGCAACAGGCTGCGGATGAAGCCGCTCTTCAAACGTTGATAAGGCTTTTTGGTGAAAATAGTGCACAGCGGCCAGTCTATAAAAAATTAAGCTTCGCTTACTACTTTACACGGATTGCTGCCTGTTTAATAATTGGGTGCACAATTTATTTCATAATTGGTAAATTGAAAAACACACACCCCAACTTAATTACCTACACGAAATATACTACCCGAAAAGGTGAGCGAAAACAAATTGAGCTTTCAGATGGGTCTGTAATTACGCTTAATGCAGCATCAACAATTCAAGTCGCGTCAGACTTTGGCGTAAGTAAGCGGAATGTTGTGCTACAGGGCGAGGCGTTTTTCCTGGTAAGTAAAGACAAAACCCGGCCATTTATCATCAAAACAGGGAAAATTTACACTCGTGTTGTAGGTACCTCATTTAATATTAATGCCTACGGCGATGAAAATACCATTAGCGTGGCAGTAGCAACAGGAAAGGTACAGGTTGAAAAACAAGATGTGCACGGGAAAATACTGATTGGTAAAGATCTTACACATAATCATCTGCTGGTTTATGACTTAACATCAGACACTTACCGTCAAACATCAGTGGATGCCGACCAACTGAGCGCATGGAGAACAAACAAACTGGTGTTTAAACAAGCTTCAGTAGCCCGGATAGCCCGCGTTCTTGAAAAAGCCTATAATGTTCAGGTTGTAATTACCGGCAAGCCACGCAGCATGGGTTTATATACCGTAACATTTGATAATTACTCATTAAACAAGTTGTTACCCCTGCTGGCAAATCTAACGGGGATAACTTATGAGCAAAAAGATCAGCAACTGATCATAAACATTAAAAATTGCAAATAAAAATGAAACAGTATTCACATTTAAAACAATGAAATATATGTAAGAGGGAACAATTAAAAAAAGTACGGGAAGTGCTCCAACATTCCCCGTACCAATAATCTCCGCTGCAGCAGCGGTAGTATTCAACGATTAAGCAACCATTAAACATTTACAAAAATGCTAATAAATATTCATAAAAATATACCCATAACATATACGATTAATTACCTTTTCAAGTTTATGCGGATTCAATTTGCCCTAATACTGTTATTTCAAACCGTATGCTCGGCCAGTACCACAAAAGGCCAAACCATGACTGATACAAGGATAAGTTTAATTGCTCATCATGTTTCTTTAAAAACAGCATTTTCTACTATAGAACAAAAAACAAATTTTTCGCTGGGTTATAATACGAAGGATATCAATGACAACGAAAAAGTAGATATTACAGCTATTGATAAACCTGTGTATCTCATCCTGAAAGAATTGCTCAAAGGTTATAAAGGCGATATCCACCAGGTGAATGACCGGACCATCTTTCTAAAAGTAAAGCGGATTGAGCAGACCGAGCCTGTTATTGATCCTGACAGTACCAAAGTTGTTAAAGTAACGGGACAAATAAAGGATGATACTGGCCAGCCGCTACCCGGAGTAACCATATCGATAAAAGGCGGTAAAAACCCCACATCGGCAGATGTTAACGGAAATTATAGCATCAGTGTGCCGAATCATGATATACTCAATTATCGATTTATGGGTTACGCAGCAGAAGATCAATCCGTGCATGTAAAAGAAGGAAACACAGTAACCATAAACGTAACAATGAAAGCCACAACCAATGGGCTTAAAGAAGTTGTTGTAATTGGCTATGGCACTCAAAAAAAGATAGATCTAACCGGTGCCGTAACCCAGGTTTCGGGCGACGTGTTAGACGACAGGCCTACGCCTAATATTGCAAGAGGGTTGGAAGGTGTGGTTCCTAACTTAAATATTGTGATGACTGACGGTAAGCCCATCCGCGCCCCGTCATTTAATATCAGAGGAAATACTTCTATCGGTAGCGGAGGCTCGGCATTGGTGTTAATTGATGGTGTGGAAGGTGATCCCAGCCTTGTAAATCCTAACGATATTGGAAGTATATCTGTTTTAAAAGATGCTGCGGCAAGTGCTATTTATGGTGCAAGGGGCGCTTTTGGCGTAGTTTTGATCACCACAAAAAGTGCCAAACAGGGGAAGGTACAAATCAATGCCAGCATTAATTATTCAATTGATCAAAAAACAGTCAATCCCTCTATTGTAAGTAATTCGTACCAGTGGGCCCAGGCTTTTGTGAATTCTTATGAAGGCTGGTATGACTATCTTTCCTATCCGGCAACCGTTAATGGGGTTATACCATTTAATCCAAGTTACCTGGATTCTTTAAAAGCAAGGAGCACAAATCCGAACCTTCCCCAGGTAACCGTTGACCCTTCTACAGGGAAATATACCTATTATGGTAACACCAACTGGTACAACGAGTTATACAGGTCAAGCATGCCTGCGTCTGAATACGCTTTAAGTCTTTCGGGCGGCAACAATATGGCCGATTTCTACATATCAGGCCGTTATTATAATCAGGGTGGTATATATACCTATAACCCCGATGAATTTAATCGGTATAATCTCCGCTTGAAAGGCGACCTGCATATTGCAAAATGGCTCACACTATCGGATAACCTGGATTTTAATACCTATAATTATTCATATCCGCTAACCAATGGAAATGCGCCGGTGACAAGATATTTGGACGTTTCTTCAGTTCCAATGGGCGTTATGTACAACCCCGATGGATCATTAACCCCGTCATCTTATGACGCAGTGGGCGACTTAGCTACAGGAAACGATCATTCATATACCAAACAATTGTATTTTAAAAATACGGTTTCGTTGAATGCGGATCTGATCAAAAATTTTCTAAACCTTAAGGCCGACTTTACTTACGCCTACACCAATTATAACGTATTGTCGCAATTTTATCCTGTGAGCTACAGTGCAGGGCCTGGGCTTACGGGCCAAAGCACTAACAACTATTTAAATAATTCCAATTCAATTACCGATTATTGGACCACTAACATCTATGCAGAGGGAAAAAAGAGTTTTGGAAAACATGCATTTACACTCCTTGCAGGAACAAACATTGAAGACAATTTAATAAATACAAACACTTATCAAAGAGATGGGTTGATCGACCCTTCATTAGGTAATTTCAATTTATTAAACGGAACGAATTATACCATTACCGGGGGCGGTAACGAATGGGCCATAGCCGGGTTTTTCGCGAGGCTAAATTATGCGTATGATGATAAGTATCTGTTTGAGGTAAATGGAAGATATGACGGTTCTTCAAAGTTCCCGTCTTATTCGCAATTCGGCTTTTTCCCTTCCGTTTCTGCAGGCTGGATAATATCAAAAGAAAAATTCATGGCGTTTGCATCAAGCTGGCTTGATGAGCTAAAGTTAAGAGGGTCTTATGGTAGTTTGGGTAATGGTAATATCAATCCTTACCAGTTTGTTCCTCAAATGAGCGTGGCCCAATCAAAAACAGCTATTATCAATGGGGCCTATCCAACGTACACAAAGCAGCCGAATGTATTACCCGACAACCTAACCTGGGAAACTTCAACCACGCTTGACGGCGGAATAGATTTGTCTTTTTTCAACGATAGACTGACAAGCTCGTTTGATTATTATACAAGGGCCACAACAGGAATGTTTACACCAAGCCAGCCCGAACCTGCCGTGTTTGGTGCAGCGGTTCCCAGTGGTAATTTTTCTAACCTGAGAACCAACGGATGGGAGCTTGCTTTAAACTGGCGCGATCGTATTTCGCCTGCTGTGAGCTATTCAATAGGGATCGCGGTGTCCAATTACAGTGCCACCATCACTAAATACAATAATCCAAATGGCATTCTTCCTTATGGGGGTGTGAACACTTACTATACAGGCGAAAAACTTGGGGAGATTTGGGGTTTTACCACACAGGGTTTGTACACTGCTGCCGAACTTGCGGCACCGCATCCCAATCAAACAAACTATATAAATGTATCTAACTCAAACGTACCGTTACCGGGCGATATTGAATTTAAAGATTTAAATAAAGACGGAGCAATTAATATAGGTAAAGGTACTTTAGCAGATCACGGCGACTTAAGCATTATTGGAAATTCAACACCGAAATTACCTTATAGCTTTAATCTCGGTTTAAACGTTAAAAATTTCTCATTTAGTGCTTTCTTTCAGGGTATAGAACATGAAGACTGGTGGCCTGGAACTGATGCAGGCTTATTTTGGGGGCAATACAATCGTCCTTATGGTTCCATACCTTCTAATATGCTTGCAAACGTTTGGTCGGCAACTAATCCGGATGCATATTGGCCAAGATACCGTGGATATGTTGCTTTGAGTGGCACAAGGGAATTGGCAGTGGTACAAACCAGGTATTTGCAAAATGCAGCCTACTTAAGATTGAAAAATGTCAACCTGTCGTACAATATCCCTAAAAGCCTTATATCAAAACTAAAAATTAGCAACGCGAAAATTTTCTTCACCGGCCAAAATCTTTTAACGTTTACACCATTGCATAAATGGGCTCCTAACTACGACCCTGAAGTGATAAATGGTTCAGACCCGGAGGTTAACCCTAACACTAATATTGGAAATGGATACCTGTATCCAATGTTAAAGACATATACTTTAGGTATCGATTTAACTTTTTAGATCTTAAAAAAAATATACATGAAAAAGTTGATTTTATTTTTCACCATTCTTACGATACTCGGGTTTACGAGTTGTAAAAAATTCCTGGATAAGGAGCCTTTCTCCAACCTTACCCCCGCAAAGGTATTTGATAACAGCGGTGATTTGGCGCTGTATGTAAATTCGTTTTATGTAAATCAAATTCCATCCGCTGCAACTATAACCACTTCAGACAACACTTCTGATTATATGAGCGGCAACACCATACCGCCGCTTATGGCGGCCTCTACAAATGCCAATAATGTTATTGCACCTCCAACCGGGGGATGGACAACAGGAAACTGGGGGATCTTAAGGAATATTAATTATTTTTTAGATAACAACACCAATACTTCAATACCCGCAGCTGTTAGAAATAATTACAATGGCGTAGCCAAATTTTTCAGGGCTTATTTTTATTTCGGCATGTTAAAGGCATATGGAGATGTACCCTGGTACAGCCACGCCACTGCACCAGGCGACGCTAGTTTGTACAAACCAAGAGACCCCAGAACATTAGTAGCAGATTCAATTGTGGCCGATTTGGATTATGCAATTAAAAATTTAACTGCAACAGCAAAAGATGCATCTTGCAGTACCATTACAACGTGGGTAGCTTTGGCCCTCAAATCAAGGGTTTGTTTGTTTGAAGGTACTTATAGAAAGTATCATACGGAATTGAACTTAACCAGCACCGCTGCAACATTTTTAAATGAATCGCTGGATGCTTCTAATCAAATTATAACTTCAGGTAATTATAAATTACATAATACGGGTAATCCTCTTTCAGATTACAGAGCATTGTTTACAACGGAAGTACCCTGGAGCGATGAGGATTTGCTGGCATCTATTTACAGCACCTCGTTAAAGGCATATAGTTCGTTGAACTCTCTTTTTACAAGCCCGACACTGGGTTTTAGAAACAGCTTAAACAAACAGTTTATTAATACTTATTTAAATGCTGATGGAAGCAGGTTTACTGACGAAGGCGGATATGACACTATCTCGTTTGTAAATGAAGTGAAGAACAGAGATCTCAGGCTACAGCAAACCATCCGTTGCAACGGTTATAAAAGATCGGATGGGTCGGCAGCACCTCCGGACTTTGCCTATACTTACACCGGGTATGATATTTTAAAATTCACGCTCGATAATAAAACGCTGGATTATAGTACGCTGAATACCAATTCTATCCCTATTTTTCGTTATGCTGAAATTCTCTTGAACTATGCCGAGGCGAAATCAGAATTGGGCGGTTTTACCAGTACTGATTGGGCCCTGACTATCCAGCCGCTCAGGCAGAGGGCCGGGATAATTAATGCCTCTTATCCAACCATTGCTGATCGTTATTTACAGTCAACTTACTTCCCGGATATAACCGACCCTGTGTTATTGGAGATCAGAAGAGAACGGGGAATAGAACTGTTTAGTGAAGGGTTTAGGTTTGATGACATCAAAAGGTGGAAAGAAGGGCCGATGATGTCTTTACCTGATCTGGGGATGTATGTTCCGGCCATGAACACTTACTATGCGACTAACGGAGACGGTGTATTTAATGTTGATTTCGTTTCAGAAGCGCCTTCGCCTGTAGTACCTGGAGTTGTTTATTATCTCGTTCCGCTTGCTACGGTTAATCTTACTAATGGAACCTATGGCAATATCCACTGGCTGGTAAACTATGATACGCAAAGGCAATGGAACGATAAATATTATTATTACCCTATCCCAAATTCAGAAATCGTATTAAATCCAAAGTTGAAACAAAATCCGGGTTGGTAAAAATTACCGCTTAAAAGCCCCGGAGCAATAGTGCACCGTACGAATTTTCGTACGGTGCACTATTTAAAATTCAGAATAAATTTACTCAACACTACCATGAAAAAAACTCTTTTTATTGTATTTGTCCTGCTGGTTTCGGCAAAAGCGTGGACACAGAGCTTACCTGACATTGAGAAACAAAGGATCAATTTGCCAAATGGCTGGGGAATTACAAAAGTTGGCGAAAGCTTACCCTTGGGCGATTTGCCTTTAAATATTGTTGTTAGCAAATCGAACAAATATATGGCGGTAACCAACGACGGCCAGAGTGTACAAACTATCCAGTTAATAGATATTGCTTCGCAAAAAGTTGCCGATGAAGTTACTATCCCCAAAGCATGGGGCGGACTGGTATTCAGTGCCGACGAAAAAAGCCTTTATGCATCCGGAGGTAACGACAACTGGATTTTAAAATATGCAATTAATAATAATAAACTTACAACGGCAGATACGATTAAATTAGGAAAACAATGGCCTGTAAAGATCTCGCCAACTGGTATAGCGCTTGACGATAAAAAGCAAATATTATATATAGTTACTAAGGAAAATAATTCGCTTTATGTGGTTGACCTGAAAACTAAAAAAATTCTGCAGCAATTGCTATTGGGGGCTGAGGGATATGCCTGTTTACTTTCGCCTGATAGAAATGAGCTTTATGTAAGCGTTTGGGGAGATAAAAAAATATTAGTGTTCGACACTGATAAGAATGAATTTACAGGTAGCGTTAACGTGGGGAGCAACCCCAATGATATTTGCCTCACCCGTAACGGGAAATACTTATTTGTTGCAAACGCTAATGACAATACAGTTTCCGTAATCGACATAAAAAAGAAAAAAGTATTGGAGACGTTGAATGCGGCCTTGTATTCAAGCGTGCTTACCGGGTCAACTACCAATGGGTTAGCCTTATCTGCAAATGAAAAACAATTATATATTGCCAATGCCGATAATAATTGCCTTGCAGTATTTGATGTAAGCAAACCAGGTTTAAGTAAAGCAATGGGCTTTATCCCTACCGGCTGGTACCCTACTTGCGTAAGGGTGATCAATAAAAAAATATATGTGGCAAACGGGAGGGGGTTCTCTTCAATGGCTAACCCGTATGGCCCCAATCCTACAAGCACAAAGCAAGTTGTTGAACTGCATCGGGGCACAAAAAGTGCAATACCTGTACAATATATAGCCAGTTTATTTAAGGGCACGTTAAGTATTATCGATGTTCCTTCAACACAATTATTGTCAGTTTACTCACGGGCTGTGTATGATAATACGCCATACAGCAAAGCAAAAGAGCTTGTGGTATCAGGCGAAGAAGCCGGGAACCCGATCCCCGATAAAGTTGGTGCGCCGTCGCCTATTAAATACGTGTTTTATATAATAAAGGAAAACCGTACGTACGACCAGGTTTTAGGTGATTTAAAGAAAGCCAACGGCGATACCAGCCTGGTATTATTTGGCAAGCATGTTACACCTAATCAACATGCTATAGCGAATGAGTTTGTTACACTGGATAATTTTTATGTAGATGGAGAGGTTAGTTCAGATGGGCATAATTGGAGCCTGGGTGCTTATGCAAACGATTTTTTGGATAAAACCTGGCCCACTATGTACGGCAGGAGAGGCGGAACAGAAGCATCGTCGGGAAATAATGCCACGGCAAACAACAAAGATGGCTTTATATGGGATGATGCTAAAAGATCGGGCGTGACTTACAGAACTTATGGGGAATTTGCCGATGGTCGTAAAGCTAACCTACCAGTGTTAAAAGGCCATTTTTGTACCTATTTTCCGGGTGCTGACTTTAAAGTGAGAGACACTATAAGGACCAGGGCCTGGATCAAAGAATTTGATTCATTAGTTGTTGCCCATGCGGTGCCCCAATTGAATACCATCAGGCTACCCAATGATCATACACAAGGTACCGCAACGGGCAAATCCACGCCTTTTGCTAATGTTGCGGATAACGACCTGGCCGTTGGCATGTTGATAAATCATTTAAGCAAAAGCCCTATATGGAAGGAAAGCGCTGTGTTTGTTGTTGAAGACGATGCTCAAAACGGCCCGGACCATGTTGATGCCCACCGCAGCCCCGCATATGTTGCCGGAGGATTTGTTAAAAGGGATTTTGTTGATCATACCATGTATTCAACTTCATCTGTATTGCGCACCATTGAACTTATTTTAGGCATGCCACCGATGACCCAGTATGACGCTGCCGCTACATCAATGTGGCGTAGCTTTACCAATAAGGCTGATATGCGCCCTTTTGAAATAAGGCCAAGCGAAGTGAATTTGAATGATGTTAACGTGGTAAAAGATAAATATAGCGCAATCTCAAATAAACTTGATTTCTCGCAGCCCGACCTTGTTCCGGATCAGGTATTAAATGAAATTGTATGGAAAGCGGTTAAAGGTGAAAATTCGCAGCTGCCAACTCCGGTAAGGGCCGCATTTTTTAAAGAGAATAAAAAGGATAACGACTAATGATAAAATTAGTGATCAACATGCACCACTTATCCAAATAATTTGAAAAAGAGGCTGTTCCAATACTCATGAGACAGCCTTTTGAATGGTGGAAAGTAAGACATTATGCATCGCATAACATATTCAAACTACTCCTTAACGCTGTAATAACATCAAACTTATAAACAAACTGTTCATTAGCTAAAAAAACAATACCTATGAAACATTTTACAGTACTTGTTGCAACTCTTTTACCCATGATCTGCTTATATTCGTGCAGCAAATCATCCAACAACCAGCGAATACAAATATCATCCCAGGAATTTCATACCGGGAGCTATGTGCAAAACGGAGATACTTTAAACTCCAAAAATAAATCAAACGGCAGGGCGATCAAAGGGACACTTAAGGCTGGGCAGACCTATTACCTTGACAGCGATTATGGCGATGCAACAATTAATGCAGGCGATACGCTGGTGATCCAAAGCGGCGTAACTGTTTTTGTCATTGGGCCGGCAACCGGGCCTACTGCCATTGGCACACAGGAGCATTGCCCCAGGGTGGTTGTAAACGGTTATTTATATTCATTAGGTACTAAAGCCGCCCCTAACCTGTTTACTGTGCAGAACACAGCCTTAAGATCTGACCCGGCGAAAGACCCGCAAGACCCCAACACCGACCCGGCTTTTAAAGGTTACTGGGGTGGTATCCAGGGCGGTTCGGGGTCAGGCGACATTATTTTAAAATGGACACGGTTTGAATATCTTGGTGGACTGACCCCCGCAAGCTCTCCAACCCGTGCAACATTAGACAGCTATGGTATATATTTTACCAATCCCAATGCCAGCTTTGTGCTGGAAGACTGCTGGCTCTACGGGTCGCATGACGACATGATAAGGATAGCGGGTGGCAAGTTTGAGCTTATGCGCAACACCTTTGAAAAGGTTGGCTTTAGCGCGGGCGAGTGTGTAAATGTAAAAAGCGGCAGTGTTGGCGATATTGCTTATAACGTAGCCATAGGGGGCACAGGGAACTGTTTCAAATCGGCTAATGCCGGTGGTTTGTCGCCGCAGGCCAGCATGGTATGTTACAATAACACTATGGTTACCGGCGGCTATCGTCAGCAAAAAGCCGGGGAGGGTGGTTCATTGGATTTTGAAAATGGCGGCCGTGGTTTAGCCTACAATAATTTCATTGTTAATTGTGCTTATGGGTTAAGTGTTCTTGGCGGTTCAGCTACTACCCCGGCAGCAGATACGGCTAATATAAAATACGGTTACACTTACAATTACGGTGATAATACCGATATAACCAACCAGTTTTTACCGGTAGGTTTCATTACAAAAATACAAACAGGCGATATCAATGCAGGTAACAATACAACGCCCGGCACCAACAACCCTATGTTTGTTAATTACCCGTTGCCCCTGCCTGCAAGCACCATATGGATCAGTGCAGACTACATAGGCTCTTACAATTTCAGGCTCCAATCCAGCTCACCGGCCATCGGCAAGGGATACACTAATTTTTCGCCTTATGCATTGGTTAAAGTGGATAAAATATTTGGAGTGACAGAAATTACACCTCCGGGAAAAGATATTGGGGCTTATCAAACGAATGGAACAGGTAACCAGCACTAAAAAGTTAAGATTATTAAGGATAGCCAGTTACTGTTGGTTAATGATTATTTTATTAGGTTTCAATGAGGCTGCGATTGCCGCCTCCATTGAAGGCCGGGTGAGCGACAAAGCCACATCAAAACCGATTGTCGGCATAGTAGTTGCCATTAGCGGGCAAACTGGTCCCGTAACATTAACCGACAGCAACGGCTTTTACCGTATCAACCGGTTACCCACAGGGAAAACCACCCTGGTGTTTTCATCGGTAAATTACAAGCAGTTAATGGTAACAATTGCATTAACGGAAAAGGCTGTTACACGCTTAGACATCGCATTAGAAAACCGGCAGATTTACTTGAATGAAGTTGTGGTTTCCACTAAAATCAGCCCGCGTTCCGAACGGCAGTCAAGGCTTACTGAAAAAAAAGCCATCCCCTTAGTAGATATTGTTTCCGGTGATCAGATCGAACAATCGGGAAGCATCAGCGCCGGGGATGCCATACAGCATATCCCAGGCCTTTCGGTTACCCACACCAGCACAGGCAACAGTGATAACGCCATCATCCGGGGTATGGAAGCCAAATATAGCTACACGCTGATCAATGGTTTTAAAATACCCAGCCCTGACGATAAGAGCCGTTACATATCCCTGGATATTTTCCCCGCAACTTTATTGCAAAGTGTACAGGTATATAAGTCGTTAACTGCAGATATGGAAGGAGATGCTATAGGCGGCGCTACCAACCTGGTTATGAGGGAACCACCTGACAGCCCTTTGCTACAGATAAGTTTAAATACAGGTTACAGCACGCGTTACTTCGACAATGCCTTCAGGACGTTTGACAGCGGTGCTGTGCAGGGCCGGTCTCCCTATGAACGTTTCGGGCCGGGTTATTATGCGACCGGCGCTGATTTTACGAAGGATAACCTTTCGTTTTATAACACCCGGCCATTGCCTGACGTTACGGCCTCGGTGGTCGCCGGCCACGGATTCATCGACAATAAATTGAGCTTTATTACCGCAGCCGACTATAAAAACATCAAAACAGGCTCCAACGGGTTCTTTATTCCCTTAAACACCCAGCCTAATTTGAACAATGTTCCGGCCTTTTCCGATTATTATAAGCAAAGTTACAACAACGATAAAATTGCGGCGAGCATCAGTACTGAAATAGTGTACCGGCCCGACAGTGCAAACAGGTTAACGCTGTCGCATTTTTTTCTCCATCAAACGGATGTGGAAACCCGTAGTATGGTCGATACCAGCTTAGCTTTGGGCCGTTCAGGAGCGGGCACCGGACGGATATACCTTAGCGACCGGTCGCGCCTTCACCGGCAGCAGCTCAACAATTTTAACCTGAATGGAAACCATAACTACCACAACCTGGCGATAGACTGGGCAGGCGTTTATTCGGTGGCGGATGGCAGCTATCCCGATTGGGCTGAACTGATCGCAAATACCGGCAGGTTATTATCTCCAAACGGAACAATTACGCAAACGCCGCTGTTGCTGGCCCCGCTCACCCGTATTTGGTTGCGAAACCAGGAAAAAGATGCTGACGCCTACCTGGACTTGCATTACAGGCCTGCTTTATTTAGTCAAAACCTTACCCTTAGTGCCGGGGGGCTTAGAAGGCATAAAACCAGGGATGATTTTTATAACAGTTATGTATTTTCGCCACAGATCAACGAACCTTTTACAAATATTTATAACGTTGTTTGGGTAAATAACAACGGGCCACAAAACCCGTTAGGGAACGTTAGCAACCCCAACACCTATACCGCCACAGAGCAGATCAATGCATTTTATGCCATGGCCAGTTTGCTTGTTGGGCGTTCAGAATTTACAGGAGGTATCAGATCGGAACAAACCCTGCAGCATTTCGTGTCGGCATTAGACCCCACAGTGAGCTTCGGGCAAACTGTAAACATCAGGTATAAAGACTGGCTGCCCGATTTTCACTGGAAATATTCGATAAGTGACGATCAGCAATTAAAGGCCAGTTATTTTAAGGCAATTTCGAGGCCGGCTTTATATGATATTACTTTTGCCACCATTGCTTACGAGGATTATAATGTAGCTGGTAATCCTTTTTTGAAACGCAGCCAGGCCGATAATTTTGATATTAACTATACCTGGTTCAAGCCAAACAACAGCCGGCTGAAAATAGGCTTATTTTATAAGCGCATTGTAGATGCGTATGAAAAAACTTTAATCAATGGCAACGACGAACTTTACCCTATCCCGCAGGGCGACCTAAGTTACACACCTGCCGGAGTGCTGACCGAACAATTGAAAAATACAGGTACAGCAACTAATTACGGCGCAGAATTATTATACAGCTTTGACTGGCACAATTTCACCATAACCTGTAATTATACCTACACCTCATCTGTAATAACCCGGATGAAAAAATTCATTACCAGGGCAAATCCCGACGACCCGTCAAGCGACATAGTTACCGTAACCAAGCCTGAAAATGGCCCGCTGGCAGGGCAATCAGCAAACCTGGCAAATATTAACCTGCTTTATAAAGGTATACCGGGTAACTGGCTGGCCAATATTACTGTGGTTTACACAGGAAAACGGATTGACTTAGTGTCGCCCTGGTATGGTTTGGACTACTGGCAAAGGGCTAATATTAGCCTCAACCTTTCCGCAGAAAAGAGACTGGGCAGCCATTTTAAAATCAGCGCAAGCGCTATTAATTTGTTAAACAGCAGCTTAACCGATGATATTCTGACGCCTAACCCAAATGGTATCGGTAATAATGATTTGCCCGGCCAAACACAACGTGACAAGATTACTATACTGAAGCAAAATTTTTCATCCTATTGCATGTTTGGCCTTCATTATCAACTGTAAACTACAAAAGCTACTCAATAAAACGACATATTTTTTTGTCACCTTACCCGTAAAATCACGTTCCAGATCATCTACTAATTTGCTACGCAATTCCTCCTTATACTCAGGTAATTAAGGCAGAGTGCAGAAATAAATACCAATCGTACCGCCTGAATAGGGCCATGTAACCGATAGCGGTTCATTAAAGCGGAAATAATCACAATATAGGAGCTCTGCTCATAATTCAGCTCCACAAAAGCTGAACGGCGGCTACCTGTAGTTAGCCCGTTTAACTAACTGCTTTATGTCTTTAATGATGATCTTTCGCTGGTCGGTTTCCAGTATGCCCTCATGCTTAAAATCTTTTAACAACCGGATCACATTTTCTTCGGCAATGCCGGCGACACTGGCCAGGTCAGCACGCGACACATTGATCTCAACGGTCTCATCGCTGCTTAATCCCTGCTTAAACCGTTCGCGCAGCATGATCAGGCTGATGGCCAGCCGTTCCGGGCCGGTCCGCTGAGCGATCACAGAAATGGTATTGGCCAGTACAGTGAATTCATGGCTCATCGCCTTCAACAGCCTGTGTGAAAAGGTCGGCGAGGCTAAAAGCAATGCCAGGAAATCCTCTTTGGGGATAAAGGATACCAGTGTTTTTTCCATGGCCGCCGCCACGTCCGGGTAGCGCTCATCAGACAGCACCGCGTGATAACCGATCAGTTCGCCTGGGTTAGCGATGTAAATGATCTGCTCTTTGCCCAACTGGTCTACCTTGTACTTTTTTACACGGCCGCTGCGGATCACAAATACGCCGGATGGCACTGCACCATCCCGGAAGATCACTTCTCCCTTCCGGTAAGCGTATTCACTTTGATGACGCGTAAGCAACTCATATTCCTCGGCGCCCAATACATTAAGTACCGATTGCGTGGTGAAATTCCAGCGTTCGATGGGAAATATGCCATTTAAACTCATCTGCGAATTTACGAAATATTAAAACTGATAAATATCAGTTTTACGAATGATTTGTTTCAGTTGAGATGTGCTCTTTTCAATCCCATTTTTGTATGTGATTGAAGTATATCCCTTTTCCCCCTTTCCGCCGGAAGAGCCACGGCAGGAATCTAAGCTGCTTTCGCTGGTGCGTAAAAAAACTAATGACAGTTTCTTTCAGAACGATACCGCGTTTGACTGGCTTTACCCCCAGCACCTGCAACTGATCTCGCAGAAGCACTGGACGCCGCTGGCGGTTGCCCGTCAGGCGGCTCAATATCTGGCAGTTCCAGGCACCAGGATACTGGATATTGGCTGCGGTATCGGCAAGTTTTGCTTCACAGCGGCGCATGAACATCCTTATTGTAATTACTACGGCGTCGAGCAGCGTCATGAGCTCTTGCATTATGCCGAAAAGAGCCGCGATTATCTCAGCCTTGACAACGCCAGTTTTATCCATGCCAATATCACCCAGATCAATTTCGCGGAATTTGATCACTTCTATTTTTACAACGCTTTTTATGAGAATATTGACCAGGAGAATGCCATTGACGATACGCTCGAAGTTTCTGCAAGCTTGTTTGAATACTATTCCGCGTACCTGTATCATATATTAAAAAACCGCCCCCCTGGTACCAGGATCGTTACTTATCAAAGTTATGATGAAGTGATTCCCAGCGGTTATCACCTTGAAGATATGTCATTTAATAACCTGCTCCGCTTATGGATAAAAAAGTAGCGGGTAAAACACCGGTGAAACAAGCGATGATATCCGCCAAATGCCCGCGTTGCCGGAGGGGAAATATGTTTGAAGGGGGCATGTACAGCTTTGGTTCGAACCGCATTAATATTCAATGCCCGGTATGTAAAATGGTTTTCGAGATCGAGCCTGGTTACTTTTATGCGGCGATGTATGTAAGTTATGCGATAAACGTTGGTGAAGGGATTACTATTGCCCTGCTAACCTGGCTGGTTACCGGGAACATTGATTCGCCCTGGCTATACCTTGGAACGATCCTTTCCGGACTGTTTATTTTATCGCCAGTTAACTTCCGATATTCCAGAGTGATCCTGCTTTACTGGCTTTCGCCCAAGGTACACTATCATCCGGAACTGGATAAACCTCTTATTAAAATAGTGCATAACAAGAATGAATATCATAGATAAAGTATTAAGCCGGCCCGGCCCCTTGGGCGAACATGCGTATTACGCTCATGGTTATTTTGCCTATCCAAGGCTTGAAGGAGAACTGGGCCCCAAAATGAAGTTCAACGGGGCGGAGAAACTGGTCTGGAGCCTGAACAATTACCTGGGCCTGGCCAATCACCTTATGGTAAGAGAGGCCGATGCGGCAGGTGCAAAACAATATGGCCTGGCCTACCCGATGGGCGCGCGGATGATGACCGGCAATTCGGTATTGCATGAGTTGCTGGAAGAAAAGCTGTCTGCCTTTGTTCAAAAAGAAGACACTTTCCTGTTGAATTACGGTTACCAAGGGATGCTGTCTATTATCGACAGCCTGCTCGACCGGCATGATGTTGTTGTCTATGATTCGGAATCCCATGCTTGTATCATTGATGGCCTTCGGCTGCATTTGGGAAAGCGCTTCGTCTTCCGTCATAATGACATGGAGGATTTTAAAAAACAGCTTTTCCGGGCTAAAAAACTCACCGATGGGAATGACGGCGGTATCCTGGTCATCACTGAAGGCGTCTTCGGGATGCGGGGTGATATGGGCAAACTGGCAGAGATCGCCGCTTTCAAGAAAACTATCGATTTCATCCTGCTGGTAGATGATGCCCACGGTATCGGTGTCATGGGGCCGACAGGTGCCGGTACTGGTGAGCAGTTGGGCGTACAGCAGGAGATCGATCTCTATTTCGCGACCTTCGCCAAATCATTCGCCGCCATCGGCGCCTTTGTTTCGGGTAATAAGCAGGTCATTCAGTACCTGCGTTACCGGATGCGCTCCCAGATCTTCGCGAAGGCGCTGCCGATGCCACTGGTCTTTGGTTTGCTGCGGCGGCTGGAACTCATCGTGCACCAGCCGGAACTGCGGATCAAACTCTGGCATATCACACGCGAGTTGCAGCAGGGGCTCCGGGAAGTTGGTCTTGACATCGGCGATACAGAATCGCCGGTCACCCCGGTTTACCTTGATGGCAGTATCACCGAAGCTACTACCCTGGTCAGGGATCTTCGCGAAGAGCATCATATCTTTTGTTCGATGGTCGTATACCCGGTTGTGCCCAAAGGGGTGATCATGCTGCGGCTGATTCCGACGGCCGTTCATACTTATACAGACGTATATAAAACCGTTGCCGTATTAAAGCAGGTCAGCGCTAAATTAAAGTCGGGAGCGTATCGAACGTCAGTCGCTAAAAATCAAGAGCTCTTAACAGAAATCCAATAGCAGTTATATATTTTTCAATAAACAAATCAGAACGCAATAAGAATGAATTTTCCGGAAAGTTTATGGTATACCAAAGATCACGAATGGATCAGATTTGAAGGCGATGAAGCCTTTATCGGCATTACCGACTTTGCCCAGCATGAGCTGGGTGATATCGTGTATGTGGACATCCCTTCCCTACAGAAAAAACTGTCAAGGGAAGAGGTGTTCGGGACAGTAGAAGCTGTCAAGACCGTTTCCGACCTTTTTATGCCAGTGAGCGGCGAGATAGCGGAGATCAACCCGGCACTGGAACGCCAGCCCGAAATGGTCAATACCCGGCCTTACGAGGCTTGGATGATCCGGATACGCCTTTCCGACTCCGAGGAAAACAAAGAGCTTTTAACATCACAGCAATACAGGGAACTTGTAGGGAAAGGATAATGTGTAACAGCGCGGCCATTTCCCGTTGTTCTTGTGCCTGGGAGGTAGCCGCGTTCCCGGTCAAACTAAATGATTAAATAATAGTGAAAATGAAAAAGGGAAAAAACGATTATTTCTTCTGGATAAAATACAAACGCTTTGCAGGGAACGAGCTACTGCTTTACCTGGTCATGGTCGTCGGGATCATCGCAGGGATCGTGATCGTAAGCTGGTTCCGTAAATAATAAGAATATCGTATAAATATTAATAAAGATCATTATGAATTCATTTGTAAGCGGGGATTTGACGGAACAATGCGAACTATGCGAGACTGCCGGCAGCCTGCTCATTTATACTGTGTTGCCTTCGGGCCACAATGAAAATGAAGTTTCAGTATGCCAGGCCTGTTTAACGGAACTGCAGAAGGTAGAAAGAACTGATAAAGCCGACGGCGCTTACTGGCGTTTCCTGACGGCAACCATGTGGAGCCAGGTCCCGGCCGTGCAGGTGCTTACCTGGCGATTGCTGAAAAAGCTCAGCGAGGAAAGCTGGGCCGCCGATAACCTGGAGTTATTGTACCTTGACAGCGACCTGCTGGGATGGGCCAAAGCTGGTTTAAAAGAACCAGTGGAAGCCGCACCTGTACACAAAGACAGTTTAGGCAATCAGCTGCAAAACGGTGACACGGTCGTGCTCACCCGGTCGCTGGATGTTAAGGGTAGTTCCCTCAACGCCAAGATGGGTACCGTTATTAAAAACATCCGGCTGGTAACCGACAATACCGAACAGATCGAGGGAAAGATCGAAGGACAGCAGATCGTGATCCTTACGAAATATCTGCGTAAACAGCGGAACTGATATATAGATAATGGCAGCTTTTTCAACGAGCTTATAAACTTCTAATCATTTTAAACAAATCATGGGCCTTCACCAATAATTTCTTTATAAAGGCCAGAGTACAGCAAGAAGCTACAGTTTGAAGAGACCGAGCGTGGGGACCCTATCACCACTGCCTGTATTGCGTTACCAGTTAAAAAAACACTTCTATGCCAGGGTAATCAAGAATAGGCATGTCAACCTCGGCCCGGATAAGCACTAACAATAACATGAACACAAGTACCTTAGACTAACTGCGGAAGATGAAGTCCTTCGGCATGTTCCATGCCTTTAAAAGCAGCATGGGAACTGGCAAGACAAATGATTACACAGCAGAAGCAATATAGCTTTTACCGATGCCAGTACTGCTGGCGATCAGCAGGTTCTCGAGGCGGTCAACAAACGTACAGTTCGCCAGGCTTATTAAATGCGCTCTTTTTTAAATTCTGTAGGCGTGAATCCATATTTATTTTTAAATACGGTTGAGAAATAATTTGGGGTTGAAAAACCTACCATATACGATACCTCGCTGATGGAATAATTTTCATTGGTAAGCAGGTACTTAGCTTTCTTAAGGCGGCGGGCAAGTATATAATCAGTAATACCGCAATCAAGCAACGCTTTTACCTTACGGTACAGCTGAACGCGCGATACTCCTATTGCCTTGCATATATCATCAACGTTAAAGTTTTCGTTGCCAAGGTTTTGTTCAACAATTCCTGCAAAGTCATTCAGGAATTTTTTGTCGAGGCCCTTAGATACCGGCAGCTTACCGGTAGGGTAGGTGTCGCTGATGAAGTGCTCTTTAAGCAATACCCGGTTTCTGATAAGCCCTTCAATGGTGGCCAAAAGGTAATCATAGTTAAAGGGCTTTGTAATGTAAGCGTCAGCCATGCTGCGGATGCCGTCTATCTGCTGTTCCACACTACTTTGCGAGGTTAATAATATGATAGGGATGTGCGATGTACGTACATCGGTTTTAAGTAATTCGGTGATCGCTTTTCCCGAGGCGCCAGGTAAAACTACATCTGATATGATCAAATCGGGTACACGCTCGTATGCCAGAGAAATACCTGTATTACCGTTATCTGTATCATATATATCGTAACGATCTTTCAACTTCTCGCCAAGATATGCCAGCAGGTCGGGGTTATCCTCAATAATCAATAATGAATGTTCTTTTGGCAAGGAAGTAAGGCCATTATCATCTTCGTGCTCTGTTTTATCCAGGTCGGCTATGTAAAGTTTAAGCTTCTCGGTATTGACGGTTAATGGCGCTATAGGCATGTCTTCAACCATTGTTTGCAAATGCGCTGTGCCCAGTTTTAAGCTAATACAGAAAGTAGTGCCCTGCCATTTATTGCTCGTAACATTTATTGTACCCCCGTGTAAATTGATAATTTCCTTTGATAATGATAACCCCAGGCCTGACCCTTTACCCGAAGCGCTGTCACTTTGATAAAACTGCTCAAAAACATGTTTTAATTCGTTCGGGTCCATACCTATACCATTGTCGGTTATACTCAAGTCGACGGTATCTTCACCATTTTTGCTTATTGCTACCTCTATCGCACCATTATCATTGGTAAACTTTATTGCGTTAGATAACAGGTTAAAAAACACTTTGTCCAGCAGGTTGCCGTCAAACCATACTTCAACATTGGGTTCAGTAGTGGTAAATCTAATGGTGATCCCCCTCTTTTCGGCGCTTTGCCTAAAGCTGTCGGCTATGTCTCTAACAAATGTCACCAGGTTGCCAGGTGCCGGGTTTAGTTGCTGCTTGTCGTATTCTATCTTCCGGTAATCTATCAGTTGATTAACCAGCTTAAGTAAGCGGAAAGCATTTTTTTGGATGAGTTTTAAGCTTTTACCTGCCACCAGGTTAAGTTTTTCATTTGCCATCATATCTTCGACCGGCGACAGGATAAGTGTCAATGGCGTGCGGAATTCATGCGAAATATTGGTAAAGAAATTCAGTTTAGCTTCGGTAGCTGCCTGTGCGCGGGCCGACATTTCGACCAGTTGATTACGCTGTTCTAAAATTTCAAGATTTTTCTTTTCAAGCGCTTTGTTGATCTTTCGGTTCTCCATTAGCGAGTAAAAAGCCAATCCCCCAAAAACCACTGCCAGTACCAACGTGATCACGATGATGTTCAGCACCATTTGCTGGCTATTGTAAACATCTTCCTGTTCGGTTAACAGGCTTTGCTGCCTTAGAATATCATTATGCTGACTGGCTATGCGGTTCCATTGCATTTTCATCAGCTGCGCATTTGTGGAGTCGATAACTAATGATTGCAGGATGTTTTCTTTCAGGAATGATTCCTTATTAAGTATTTTAAAAGCGGTACTAATGGCTTCCTTACCACCGGTAGGATAAAGCAGGCTGGCATCAATTATCTTTGAATCGATCATCTGTAAGCCGCCGCCTTCACCCGGAAGTGCATCCACACCAATAACATGTATTTTTTTATTGATGTGTGCAGCGTTCAATACAGCCCTTGCGCCGGAGGCCATCACATCATTGTGCGCAAAAACAGCATCAACATTTGACAGGATGGGTACAATTTGCTGCAATTGTTTTTCAGAATGGTCCTTTAGCCAATCGCCGTAAAGCTGGCTAACTATATGTATGTTAGGGAACTTTTTAAGGCTTTCGTCAAAACCACGTTCCCGTTCAATAGCCGGCGAAGAACCGGGTAAGCCCATCATCTCAACCACGTTGCCTTTCTGTTTTATCAAATTCCCCAAATATTCGCCTGCCATACGGCCGATCTCAACATTATCAGCGCCTACATAAGCTGTATATAAAGAAGAAGACGTTTTGCGGTCGATTACAATCACGGGAATGCCCCTGTTATAGGTTTGTTCAACAATATCGGTAAGCGGTTGCGCTTCATTCGGTGATATGATGAGTAAATCGATTCCCTGGTTCAGCATACTTTTTACCTGCTGTACCTGCTTTTGGCTGTTTCCGTTGGCATCGGTATAAATAAACTTTGCACCGGGATGCAGGGAGAGTTCCATCTTCATCTCATCAAGCATGGTACGCCGCCAAAGGTCAGATCCAACACATTGCGAGAACCCTATGCAATACATGGATGTTTTGTCCTTCTTTTTGCAGCCAAAAAGCATGATGAAAAAAACACCCAGCAAAATGAATTTGTGAAATACCTTCATTTATACCTTTTATAATTAGATAGATAAATAATGCTGTTTTTAAACAGGCTTAATTGGTAACCGTATAGCTGACGGTTTTATGTGATTAAAGATAAGTTAAATACAACGCCATTCCAAAAATGGCGGGGCTTAGTGTATCGGGCAGCCGAAACAAAACTGTAAGAAACAGGTAACAAAACTGAACATTCGCTATGTGTTGATGGCTGTATTTTGATATTAATGATTTGATAAACAAGTATTTAAATCCAATTTACTTTTTTTGAATTTTTTTGAAACAAAATTGATAACCGCCACCCCCGTGTCACGGCTACCTTGCACCTGCTAAATAAATCTAAAACAACATTTTCTTATTATGAACAAATACTCCGTCGTGGCGTGGTCCATGGTCGTGGCCCTTGGTGGTTTTTTATTCGGGTTTGATACCGCTGTAATTTCGGGTGCTGAGAAGGCAATTCAGCAATACTGGCAATTATCGGTATTTGCCCATGGGCTTACCATCTCTATCGCCTTAATAGGCACTGTTATCGGATCATTATTAGGTGCGCGGCCGTCGGATTATTTTGGACGTAAAAATACATTATACTTTGTCGCGGCAGCTTATTTGTGCTCGTCGGTAGGCACAGCAATGGCCGATAACTGGTATATGTTCCTGTCGTTCCGGTTATTAGGCGGCCTTGGTGTGGGTATTTCATCGGTAACGGCCCCCATTTATATTTCGGAGGTTTCGCCAGCGGAAAAAAGGGGGCGACTGGTAGGTCTGTTCCAGTTCAATGTGGTATTAGGCATATTGGTTTCTTACCTTAGTAACTACCTCATCAGCCAGGGTGGCGAAGCCTCATGGCGGTGGATGCTTGGCGTACAGGCATTCCCTTCGCTTTTATTTTTGGTGCTTATATATTTTATACCCGAAAGCCCGCGCTGGCTGGTGCTGAAAAAGGGCGAGAACAGCCGGGCATTACAAATATTGCGCATCATTAACCCGCTTAATTGCGAAGAAGAACTGCGGGCTATCCAGGCATCTGAACTTCATGGAAAAAATAGCAGCGACCTTTTTTCAGGCGAATATAAAACGCCGATTGTGCTGGCTATTATGTTCGCCTTTTTTAACCAGGTGTCGGGAATTAATGCAGTGATATATTATGCGCCGCGCATTTTCGAAATGGCCGGTTTGGGCGCTCATTCATCGCTATTGTCGACTGTTGGCATCGGGCTGATCAACTTTGTGTTCACGCTCATCGCCATAAATTTTATCGATAAAATAGGCCGCCGCACCTTAATGCTGGTCGGCTCGGTGGGGTTAATAGGGTCACTTTTCCTGGTAGCCATTACATTTCATTCAGGGCATTTGAGCGGCGTGGCCATACCTGTTTACATGATGATATTCATCGCATTCTTTGCTTTTTCACAGGGCGCAGTGATATGGGTGTTTATTTCCGAAATATTTCCAAACCAGGTACGCGCTAAAGGACAAACACTCGGCAGCTCTACGCATTGGATCATGGCTGCGCTTATTGCTTTTGGATTTCCATACTTAGCCGAAACGCTGGGCGGTGCTGTTACTTTTTCCTTTTTCGGAGCCATGATGGTGCTGCAGCTCATTTTCGTTTGGCGGTTCATGCCCGAAACCAAGGGTAAATCGCTGGAACAGATAGAAACCAATATCATAACCCATTAATCAGCGATCATGAACAGCAAATTATCAATTCCAACTGTTATCTGTTTTGGCGAAGTGCTGTGGGATGTACTTCCGTCAGGGCCTGAACCGGGTGGTGCGCCATTGAATGTCGCCTATCATTTAAATAAGCTGGGGATATCCACCGGCATCATGAGCCGGATAGGTAATGACGAAGAGGGACGGAAACTGTTCTCATTGGTAAGTGAATGGGGAATAAACACTTCACTGCTTCAAACCGATAACGAACAGCCAACCAGTCGTGTAATAGCTTCTTTGAATGATAATAATGAGGTATCGTATGAAATACTTTACCCGGTAGCCTGGGATTTTATTGCCGGAGATAATTCGCTCAACAACCAATTAACTAAAGTAAACTACCTGGTTTACGGTAGCCTTGCTTCGCGAAATGAGGTAACGCGTCATACTCTTTTTCAATTGCTTGAAAGTGATGCGATCAAAGTGTTTGACATCAACCTGCGCCCACCTTTTATTGAAGCAGCTTTACTGCGAAAACTTTTGCAAAAAGCCGATATCGTAAAATTCAACCAGTCTGAATTGGAGATGGTGCAATCACTTTTTGGCGAATCAAAAGGGGATGAAGCCTCGCAGGCGGCATTTGTCATCAATACTTTCGATGTAAAAACAGTGATCGTAACCAAAGGCGCGGCAGGTGCTTCATGTTATACTGACGATGCGGCCCGGCATGCGCCGGGTAAACCCGTTGAGGTAAATGATACGATCGGCAGTGGCGACGCTTTCCTGGCCGCATTTGTAGCAGGTCTTATTCAAGGAGATAATCCGGCTGAAAACCTAAAAAATGCTATTGCCATGGGCGCGTTTATCACCACCAAAAAAGGCGGTTGCCCTGCTTACGATCTGCCTGAACTACATCAATTCAAACATCGGCTCATGCCTTCCAATATTTTAACCAATTAAACATACAAACATGAAAAAACCATTACCCATTTATTCGCACACGTTACCGGCAAGGGATCATCCGGGCAGATCGGGGCTTATTAGCAGGAGCTGCAAATAGCTATATCATAACAGTATAAGAATCAACTTTTATAACCAACCATTTAAAAATTATTAATCAACCATGAGAAAATTCTTACTTTTTTGCTCGCTTGCCATATTAATGGCGGTGAGCGCATCAGCACAAACACGGGCAGTCTCCGGGGTGGTGTATGATCCGACAGGGGAGCCGCTGCCGGGTGCAACGGTTGCCATACAAGGTACAACACAAGCAGTAGCAACAGATGTCAATGGCCATTTTACACTACAGGCGGCTAATGGCCAGGTATTGCATGTAACTTTTGTGGGTTATAAACCGGTAGATGTTAAAGTAACAGGCGAGAAACCCTTAAAAATTTCTTTTGCCGGAAATGCCACCGACCTGAATGAAGTTGTTGTTACCGGTTATACATCTGAAAAGAAAAAAGACCTTACCGGTGCGGTATCAGTAATTAACGTTAATGATATTAAGGATGTACCCGAAGGTAACCCGATGAAGGCCTTGCAAGGCAGGGTACCCGGCCTCAATATTTACGCCGACGGTTCGCCCAACGGCGCAGTAACAGTACGCGTGCGCGGGGCAACTACGTTAAATAATAATGACCCTTTATATATCATAGACGGGGTTCCAACCCAACGGGGGCTTCAGGAGATCAATCAGAGTGATATCGAATCCATCCAGGTATTGCGCGATGCGGCATCCGCTAGTATATATGGTTCAAGAGCAGCTGCAGGCGTTATTATTGTTACCACAAAAAGAGGAAAGAACGGTATTCAGCATATCGATTTTAACGCATCAACTTCGGTACAATATTATAACAGTAAACTAAAAACACTTGATGCCACACAACATGGCCAGGCTTATTGGCAGGCGCAGGTAAATGATGATGCGTTTGGCCCATTAGCTGGCAGCACACCTGTAGAACCCAATGAATTTAACGGGGTTTATACTTTTGATTGGAACCACGATCTTTCTAACCCGGTACTTAATAAAGTAATTATCCGCCCTTACCTGGATGCGGATTCTACCATGCGTTCAGCCAATACCAACTGGTTTAATGAAATTTCACAACCTTCTATTCTGCAAACCTATAACCTTACGGTATCCAACGGTAACGATAAGGGCAACTATTTACTTTCATTGGGGTATTATGATGACAAAGGCATCATTAAACAAACCGGTGATACCAAATATAACCTGCGCCTGAACAGCGAGCACAATTTGTTTAATGGGCGATTGAAAATTGGTGAAAATTTATCGGCCACTTATATGAAGGATTACATTTTGCCAACAGGTGGCATCACCAGCCTTTCACAAATTGAAAATCCGATTATCCCTATACATACTGTTGATGGTATTGGCTGGGGAGGCCCTATAGCGGGCATGGACGATCGTGACAACCCTGTGCGTGAGATCGAAGACAATAAACAGAATTTCAACAATTTTGGTCGTGTCTTTGGTAATGTTTATGCTAATCTGGAAATCATAAAAGGCCTAAATTTCAAAACAACTTACAATGCCGACTTTGCCGGTAATTATTACCGCTGGCTACAAATTCCATATACCGCCGGGTTCCTTTCTGACACCCGAACCATTGCCGGGCAATCAACCGACTACGAGGTAACCGAAACATGGCAAAACCAGTTAACCTATGATTTTAGTATTAAGAAAAGCCAGTTTAACATACTTTTAGGTGAGGAAAACATAAAAGATAAATATCAAAACTTCAATGCAAACATCCAGGGTCTAACATTGGATATTTATGACTACGCATATCTGAGCGAAGGCACCAGTAACCTGCTTGCAAATGGCGGCGGCGCAAGCGATGCGTTACTTTCTTACTTTGGTAAAATAAACTATTCTTATGATGATAAGTACCTGGCCGCAGTAACCTTGCGCCGGGATGGCTCATCAAAATTCGGCGCAAATAACCGTTATGCTTATTTCCCTTCCGCATCTGTTGGTTGGAGGGTAAGCCAGGAAGATTTTATTAAAGATAATGTTCCTCTAATATCCGACTTAAAGCTACGCGCCAGCTGGGGCCAAACAGGTAACCAGAATATAGCTAATAATGCCACCTATTCACTTTACCAATCGATATATGGTAACAGGGGCGCGTTTAATGGTGACAGCGGCAGCGCTTACGACATTAATGGCACCGGTTCAGGTACGTTGCCTTCAGGTTTTACCTCTACACAAACTGGTAACCCTGACCTTAAATGGGAAACAACCACCCAAACCAATATCGGTGTAGATTTTGGACTCCTTAACAATACGTTGAGCGGTTCCTTTGATGTGTTCAACAAGAACACTACAGATATTCTTATCAATCCGCCATATATCGCTGTACTTGGAGAAGGAGGTAATGAATATTTTAATGGTGCTTCGCTAAATGTAAAAGGCTTTGAAGGCTTACTAAGTTATAAAAAGCAGGTTAACAGTGATTTTAATTTTGGTGTTACCGGTAATATTGCTGCTTACCGGCTTAAGATCACCAAACTGCCAACCGCTGCAATTAATGGATATCCGGGCAATGGTACCACGCAAACCATAATAGGCCGCTCTCCAAATTCAATGTTTGGATATGTGGTACAGGGGATATTCCAAAACCAAGACGAAGTTACCAATTCAGCAGCTCAGCCCGGAAAAGGTGTTGGTCGACTGCGTTATAAAGACTTGAATGGTGATAATGTGATCAACCAGAACGATGAAACATACATTGGTAACGGTGACCCTGACTTTACTTATGGTTTGAATACTAACATAGGTTATAAAGGATTTGGGTTAACATTCTTCTTACAGGGTGTATATGGTGGCCAGGTCAATAATACCTACAAAGGGTTGACCGATTTCACATCACTGGCGCCCGGCTCTAACTGGGGAACACGTACACTGGGTGCATGGACACCGCAAAATAATAAGTCTACCATTCCGGCGCTAACGTTAGTTAATAACAACGATGAAGGCCGTTTTTCTACCTATTTTGTTGAAAGCGGATCGTATCTGAAACTGCGCGATATTCAACTGTCATACGATTTAAAACGGGCCTTTAAAGACATGAAACTTTCACGTGCAACAGTTTATGTACAAGCCAGTAACCTGTTAAGGTTCAAAAGCTCATTATATACAGGGCCTGATCCGGAAAACCCGGGTAACGGCTACCCCATCCCTGTTATCACAACCATTGGCGTTAACTTCTCTTATTAACTATCAGACATGAAAAAGATAAAATATATACTTGCGGCAGTGCTGATGATCAGCGCCGCATCGTGCAAAAAATACCTGAATGAAGCGCCACAGGGTGCAGTATCATTATCAGACTTAACAACACCGGCTAATACCGATGCAATGGTAATAGCCGCTTACTCGTACCTTGGTAACGATTATTACTATTACCCCTTCAGCAGTATGTGGGCTTACGGTAGTATCCGTAGTGGCGACGCCTATAAAGGTGGGGGTGGCCCCGGTGATGTGGCGGAGTATAACCAATATGAGGTTTTCTCAAATAATACGACCACGAACACATCAACCGACCAGGTTTTTTATCAACTATATGTAGGTGTTGCACGTTGTAATACCGCGTTAACGTTGGTTGAAGGCCAAACAGAGGCTGCTTACCCGCTTAAAACACAGCGCGAGGCAGAATTGAGGTTTCTCCGCGGGCATTTTTATTTTCTGCTTAAAATCCTTTTCAATCAAATACCGTATATTGATGAAACCCTGCAAAAATCGGCAGCAAGTTATGGTTCTGTTTCAAACGTAGCGCTTAGCAGCGATGAGATATGGACCAAAATTGCCAATGACTTTAAATTTGCGGCCAGCAATCTGCCGGTTACGCAATCACAGGTTGGCAGGGCCACAAAGGGAGCAGCACAGGCTTATTACGCTAAAACCATGCTTTACCAGGCATACACCCAGGATGCGCTGCACAATGTAACCGGGATAGATCAAACCAAACTTGCACAGGTGGTAACTTATTGCGATAGCGTGATCAATTCGGGCAAATACAGCCTTGATGCTGATTTTGCCGACAATTTCCTTCCACAGGATGGTAATTCGCCGGAATCTGTATTTTCAATTGAATACTCTAAAAACGATAATACAACTGTTGGCAGGGTTGATGCAGGCCATTGCCTTAACTATCCGATGAATGCGCAATATGGTTGCTGTGGTTTTCACGCGCCAAGCGATAACATGGTTAATGCTTTTAAAACCGACGCTACTGGGTTACCTATGTTTACCACCTTTAACAATACCGATGTGGTACCGAGCAATGATTTTCAAACCAATACATTCGACCCACGTTTAGATCACACTGTTGCACTACCAGGTCATCCATACAAATACCAAACAAACCTGGTGTATGATGGCAGTTGGGCAAGGGACCCGCAAAGCTATGGTAACTTGCTAAGTATGAAGGAAACCGTTGCTTATACCGACCCTACATTCACCCGTTTCCCGCCTTTTATGTCGAGTTCAAAAGACTGGGAGGTAATACGTTATGCCGATGTGTTGCTGATGAAAGCGGAAGCGCTTATCCAAACAGGGCAGGAAACAGCTGCATTGCCGCTTATTAACCAGGTGCGCCAGCGTGCGATTAACAGTACGGGCTTACTGAAAAAGGCAGACGGCACGCCAACATCCCATTACTTTATGGATATTTATAAACCCGGTGTAAACTGTACCTGGACCAATGCCTATGCATGGCAGGCACTGATGTTTGAGCGCCGGTTAGAATTTGCCATGGAAGGCTACCGTTTCTTTGACCTGGTACGGTGGGGTATCGCCGCTGATTACCTCAATAGTTATTTTGCGGTAGAATCGAAACGTACGGCACACCTGGTTGGCGCGCATTTTACCAAAAACCGCGATGAATACTTGCCGATCAGCCAGGCGCAGATAAACTTTAGTCATGGTGTATACAAGCAAAATCCCGGCTATTAATAAATAAAAAGGTTCACAATTGGTTATATGTCCGGGACGCGAGTTTAATGGTGTCCCGGCATATTTTAAAATTTGAGTACTGTCTCATTGTGAGACAAAGTGAAACAAGAATGGCTAAAAATGGCGCTTTTTGGGGTGAAAAACATGCAAAAAGTATGAGATTTCAGGCATTTTGGTTGGTTTTTTAGCAAAAAAAGTGTGTTTTTGATAGTTTTTTGAGGTTAAAAAAGGCTGTTTGAGGGCTTATTTCGACATAAAAACGTTTATTTTGAGGCATTTTGAAGATTGGTTTTGTCTGGCTGTGACTTGTCTCAAATTGTCTCATTTGCAAAATGAGACACTGCTAAAATTTGTAAAAGCCGTGATGATAAGTATTTTTTTTAAACACTATTCATCACATTTAAATAATTGGTTCATGCAAGGTTTAAAAATATCGGGATATAAAAAAGCATTTATGCTATTGATGTCACTATCAGTTTTTAAACTTTCTTATGCGCAGTCGGTAGTGGATACGCGCTCCTTACTGAAAGAGATAATCAGCTATGATGCAGTAGCTAAATGGCCACAACCCGAATATACCGAAAAGCAGGCGAGTAGTTATGATCGTGCATCCATAACACCCGGTAAAGCCGGCTGGTTCGCCAATGGCGATGCTTCACAATATATCCGTACAGATACCGTCGCAGGCAGAGTCGAGAAAGTAATGCTTGATGCCGATGGTCCGGGTGCAGTCGTCCGCTTTTGGCTCACCACATTTAAGCGGCATGGAAATTTGCGCATTTATCTCGACGGTCAAAAAAGTCCAATCCTTACAATTCCGGCTTACGACCTGATGAAAAGCGGCCTTGATGTTGGGCCTGCTTTATTGGCACCACATTCCAGTTATGAGGCAAAGGAAAAAGGGGGAAGCACATTATACATGCCTATCCCTTTTGCCAAACATTGTAAAATAACCTGGGAAGACCAGGATACTGATAACCAGCCAAGGTATTACCAAATCAATTATCGGAAATATTCGAAAGATTGTAAGGTGCAAATATTTAGCCTTGCAGAATTGGGTACTTTGAAAAACCTGATCGCAAAAGTCAATAAAAAATTATTGAATCCTGATACTGTTATGGCGGGTCAGCATATATCTGCCGCTGGCACTATAAAAGCCAATGGGCGTTTATCGATAGATCTTCCACATGGGTCTTATGCTTTGCAGTTATTGACCATAAGATTGGACCCTCCAAATGATACATTGATAGATCAGGCTATGATTAGTATAAAATTCGACGGCAGGCAAACGGTTAATTGTGCACTGGCCGGTTTTGCCGGTTCCGGAAAAGGGTTTAAACCTGTACAAAGCTGGTACCGCAGCATCGCAACCAATGGCACTATTTATAGCAGGTGGGTAATGCCTTATCAGCATTCCGCTCAAATAATCATAACCAATAATGGAAGCCAATCATTATCAGTTTCCATTACCGCTACCACTAAAAAATGGAATTGGGATAGGAACACGATGTATTTCCATGCTAAAGAAAAGGATGAGAACAATATTCCCGTTAGGAAAACTGAACAGGATCATCCAATAGAATGGAGCTTGCTAAAGGCAAACGGGCGCGGCGTTTTTATGGGTGATACTTATTCGGTTTATAACCTTATGCATGTCTGGTATGGCGAAGGCGATCAGAAGTTTTGGGTTGATGGCGACAAGTTCCCGTCTGAATTTGGTACAGGAACAGAGGATTATTATAATACTTCATGGGCGCCTGTGGTAATTTACCAAACACCTTTTGCGAATGCCCCACGAGCCGATAACGCCGACTCTTTCGGACAAAATACTTTTACACGAACACGGAACCTTGACAGAATACCATTCACTAAATCACTAAATTATACCATCGAGATGCTCGGCTGGCAAAATGGCTTTATCAATGCCTCGGCTGTAACTTACTGGTATGGCAACTAATAACTAAAAATGAAAACAAAACTTATTACACTCGCACTTCTCATGCTGGCCCTACGTGGACTGGCACAGGTTGAACCTACTCCCACACCACAATGGCGGCCAACTTATCACTTTACACCTGAAAAAAACTGGACGAATGACCCGAATGGGTTAATATACCTTAATGGCAAATTTCAGCTTTATTATCAACATAACCCGTTTGAAAACAAGTGGGGGCACATGAGCTGGGGGCACGCGGAAAGTGCTGACCTGGTGCATTGGACGTACTTCCCGGTTGCAATACCCGAGGTAGTAACAAAAGATACTACTACCTGGATATTTTCAGGCTGCGCAGTAATAGATAAAAATAACACCAGCGGGTTTGGTGTAAATGGCAAAGGACCGATCATCGCCATATTTACCGGCGACCAGCCCAAGCAAAAAAAAGAATCGCAATTTATTGCCTATAGCAATGATAACGGCATGTCGTACAAACTATATGACAAAAACCCAGTGATCGATCTTAACAAGCACGATTTCCGCGACCCAAATGTATTTTGGTTCGAAAAAACAAAGCAGTGGATAATGGTGGTTTCGCTGGTTGATACACACCAGGTAAGATTCTACGGTTCAAAAAATCTGAAAGACTGGACTAAACTAAGTGATTTTGGCCCCGCCGGATTCATGACCAATGCCTGGGAATGTCCTTCATTAGTGCCGCTGCCGGTTGATGGAAACCCGGCAAATATAAAATACGTTTTATTTGTATCTTGCTTTGGTGATCATGGGCCACAGGTGCAATATTTTGTAGGAGATTTTGACGGCACCACTTTCACAAATGCAAACCCGAAAGAAAAGGTATTGCGTACCGACTACGGCGATTGTTTTTATGCTGCTATTAGCTGGCGCAATGCTCCCCAGAACAAAAAAATATTCCTGGGTTGGTTGATCAATGGTAAGCAGGAAACCTATCCCTGGAAAGGGCAAATGTCTATACCGCGCGATCTATCCTTCAAAACAACTGCAGACGGCATACGACTGATTCAAACGCCAACCTCGGTAATTAGCGGTTCTTTGTCGAAACTGGCAAAAAGTGCGCCGTTGGTAAAAAAAAATATGGGCCTGAATGGCAGTATGCAATTATCTAAACCCGGTAGCTGTGACCAAAATTCGTATTGGATTGAAACGACTATCAAACCTAATCAATCAGGGAAAACAGAGTTTTGGATAGCCGGAAATAAAAATGGTTCGCAAAAGATAAAAGCTGGTTATGACGCAGATAAGAAGGAATTATATATTGATTGCTCAGCAACCGAAAGCGCCAATAAGGACCCACATAACCTTGTACAAACTGCACCGCTAAAAGTAAATAACGGCTTGGTTAAGCTTACGATATTGATGGACAAATCTTCGCTGGAAGTATTTGGAAACGATGGCGAAAGCGTGATATCAACCATGGTATATCCCGTCGCTGGAAATAATGTTTTGTCAGTAGCATCCGCAAGCGAAACAGTTTTGCCTTTATTAAAAGTGTGGGATATGGATCGTAAATAGCCGCGAGCCACAATAACAGTAGCGAAAAGCAAAGCGCAATGATCATGATGCCAATAGCGGGCGGCCATTTTAAAGCCCGTGGTTAACATACTGCTGCCGGTCATCACCGGCAGCAGTAAATTTATAACTTGTTATCAATCGGTTTTTTTTCCAGCAGAGAATCCAGTGAATACTTGCCCGAACCGGAGATAATAAGTGAAACTAAGCCAGCGATATATAAAAGATTGATTTCATACCCTGGCGGCCCAAACAGCGGGCCTTTTGCTGTGAGTCCTATGGTCCTGATAGAACTGTATCCATAGTGGATATGGATGGTAAACATAGCGAATAGCATGGTAGCCATCAAAGGAATCGCCGCCAGACTAACGAAAGCACCTGCAAATAATGCCATGCCGCCCAAAAGTTCGGTGAGCGTACTAATCCACGCCATTACCTGGGGCGCCGGTACATGAAGTACTATCAGTAATTTTGCAAATACTTCAGGGCCGCGTTCAAGCTTGGCCCAGCCATGCGCCATAAATCCGAAACCGATAGCCAGGCGCAAAAATAAGGGGGCAATTTGCCGATAATCTTTACCGGAAATTGAAAAAATGGAATTTTTCATAATGATGTTTTAAGTAATAAATCTAAAAGTGACCGGAATCACGGTTGCTTATTTGTTTACTTAAGGTACATCAAATCAGAAATGCGCAGTTGCGCAGATAGATAGTGGTTGAATGTTGAAAATTTGCAACATAAGCCAGTGACAGCGTACATGTTGTAAACACTGGCCCACGTGTTAATTGATAAAATGATCCATTTAAAAAGGCTTTGCATCTAAAAGAAGGGTCAAATACTTTCTCTGTGGGGATTTTCGCTTTTAACAGAACGGCAGTACTGCATGTCTGCCCGGCGTTTACTTTGGCATATTCGGGCGCAGGCTGGGCTGTTTTAACCGGTTCAGGTTGTAAAAGCTTAAATAGTGTGTTGCGAAGCGGGCAAAAGCTAAATATCAGAAATAGAAACATCAGGCATAATACTGCTGTTGCACGTGCCATGGGATGAATATTACCGCTATTTTGTTTCATATTTCTATTCAAAGACTCATTAAATCATACTGCAAAAGAACTACATGGACCGGTGGCCGGTAGCTCTTTGTTTCATTACCTCATAATTTCCTTTTAGCCTTTCATCCAGTGTTGCCGGGTCTTCAAAATTGAGCTTACGGTTTTCCAGCATTTTGTCACCGCCCATTATTACTTCCAGTTGTCGTCCTAATAACCCTTCGATAGTTCTTTCAGCCACGTCCTCAGGACTGTCCATGCCGCTGGCACCAGCCGATCGCATCATCGGTGTATCAGTAGCAGTTGGGTACAACGTCATTACATGAATTGGTTGCCCATTTAACTCACGGCGTAAAGCTTCTGAGAATTGGCGAACCGCAGCTTTGGTTGCTGCATAAGGTGTATAAAAAGCCATGCCGATAATACCCAATCCTGAAGATACATTGATGATAGCTGCATCATCGCTTTGACGCAACAGCGGAAGCGCATATTTGGTTAGAATGATCAAACTGCTAACATTGATTTGCTGCATGTGGATGATATCATCGTCGCTGATGGATTCAAGTGCTCCGGCGCTAACTACGCCTGCGTTATTTATCAGTATATCGATCTTATTCCATTGACCTGCTAAGTGATCGACCACAGTTTTCAAGCCTTTAGGATTTGCAAGATTGGCTACTAAAAAAATAAAATCGGCATCAGGAAAAGTACGTTTAAGCGTTTGCATTTTTGCTTCATCCCTGCCTATCACAGCAAATTGCCGGGCTCCCCTATGATAAAATGAAGTTATCAGTGCTTTTCCAATTCCGCTCGATCCACCGGTGATCAGTATTTTTTTATTGTCGAATTTCATAAGTAACTAATAACTATTAGTCGAATGTCCCTACTATCCTTACAACTATTGTAATTTATAAACTGCAGGATTATTAAACCTTTCAGGATGATTGATCTTGTAAATGTTTTTCAGATGGTAGGTATTAATTATTCATCATTTTATTTTCAATCTGCTTTTTTAACTTGTCCTTAAAGGCCTTATCCAGTTTTAGCTGCTCTTCAGGTTTACGCAGGATCTGATGCATCATGGCAGTGATCAAAATACTTTGTTGTTCGTATATCCTGCAGATATAGCAACCCGCCAGATGAACCTGCAACTCCATTTTTTCCCTGGGATTAAGGGCAATACTTTGTTTTTTCTCGATAAGTAAGGTAGCCTTGCGGCAGTTATAAGCTATCCTTTCTTCTTCGGTTTTTAGCACTTTTTTCATTTCATATCCAGTTTTTTTGTAAACATGAACGCAGGTTAACCTTGGCACGGTGGATGATCACCCAAAAATTCGAAGGCGTGATCCGGAGTTCCGCGCAGATAGTGTCCGTTTGTTCTTCATCGATATGTTTCAGTTTAAATACAGACATCCACAAAGGAGGTAACTTACCCATGCATCGCTGTAAAACCTGCGTGAATTCCTTGTTATTTAGCGGGTCTTTATCCTCTATTCCAAAATGCGCCGGCCAATGCGCTCTTTTCCAGTTGTTCAGGTCAGTGTCAAAATATTCGGGCTCCTCTCCAGGGGTACCATAGTTATCCCGGCTGACAAAGGCGCTGGATTTTTTGCGATAAATATCAATGATCTTATATTTTATGATCGCGGTCAGCCATGTACGTTCATTACTATCTCCTCTGAAGTTTTTGGTCTTTTCAAGCGCGGCGAGAAAGGTTTCCTGTACAAGGTCACGGCAAAGCTCTTCATCACTTAGCCGTATTCTGGCAAAATTATACAGGTAATCCGCATGTAACTCCACCCAATCTTCTGGTCGCAGTTCGTGTTTTACTGCCTGATCTGCCAATGTCTCAATTACAGGCTCCAATTGCATATTATATTCATCTGGTATGTACGTTGTGCCCTTATTTAGTCGTAATGGTACCCAATAACTTACGAGAAATTAAAAAAATATTTTAAACTATAAAAATACAATAATTCAACGGGTTAATGAATACTTTCAGCCATTGCGAGTAGTGCTCCGGCATCGGCAAAGCCCTCTCTTTTTTTAACAAGTCGTCCGTTTTCGTTTATAAATAACAAAGTCGGATAACTATCCACGGCATATTGATCACTAAAATTCGGCCCGCTTCCTTTTTCAACGTCGATGGTTGCATTTATGAAGCGGGCATTAAAATAACCCGCCACTTTTTTATCTCTGAAAGTGGTTGCCTTGAGTTGCTTGCAAGGGGCGCACCATATTGCATAAGCGTCTACAAAAATTATTTTGTGCTGTTGTTTAGCCAGCCTGAGTGCAACCTCCATATCCGCAGCCTGGAAAATGATATTCCGATTTTGTTTCCGTTGTTGCGCAGCAACGGTACTGAAGCAAAAGAATAAAACGATAAATAGCCCGGCATTAAGAATGCGTTGATTTTTATAATAAGGGTTCATTACTTCGCGGCATTATCTGCTTTTACAGCTTGCGCCACTGCTTTTAAAAGTGTTGGGCTTATACGCTGTTTAAAGTCGGGGTTAATGTATTCGAATTGGATGGCTCCGCTTTTATTCAAAATGAACACTGATGGAACAGGTAATAATTTATCGACATCTTTTCCTGCAGAACCATCAGTCAGTATCTGACTGTAAGCTGCAGGTGCTTTGTAGGCTATGCCAAACGCCTTAGCGACCTTCAGGTCAGCATCAGAAAGCAAGGTATAACCCAGTTGATGTTTATCTATACTTTTATTCAGATTTTCGGGACTGTCGGTACTGATGGCAATAATACGATACCCCATTTTAACCAGGTCACCTTGAATGGCCTGAATACCTGCAAGTTCTTTATTACAAAACGGGCACCAACCGCCACGGTAAAACAACAGGATGGTAGGTTGTTCTGCTATATTGGCATTGAGGTCGAACAACTTGCCATCGGAAGCCGGAATGTTTACTAAAGGGATCTTTTCACCGATAAGCAGCGGACTGATATCGGTAGGCAATTGTGGATATGTTTGCCATTTTACAGTATCACCGTAGACCTTTGCCTGGGTTTCAAACCCGGTTAACAAAATCAATAAGGAAATTGAAAGCAGCGTAGCGGTTTTTATAATATGATATTTCATTTGATGATAAATAAAAAGCCGGTGGCGCGCTGCCACCGGCGGTTAACAATTACATTTTTGACTTAGCGGTGTCTTTTTTCATTTTAGACATTTTGCCCATTTTGGTGGCACTTTTTTTGTGATCCATTTTAGACATCTTTGACATTTTAGTCGTGTCTTTTTTCATTTTGGACATCTTGTCCTGCGCCTGGACATTTGTGGATAGACAGATAGCTACTACGGCTATGAACCATGCGGATTTTAAATTCAAGGAATTCATAATTATTTGATTGTTATTTAATTGCCTGTTTGGTCGGCGTAGGTCACATATCCTTACTAAAAAATAAAAAAATGTTTGGTAATGACTTAATTGCATCTGCGACTAATACGCCAAGAGAAACTCTATTTATACAATAATCTATATCCATCATGGTAAAATTTTCATTATTAGTAAGGCTGGAAGCTAAGCCCGGCAGGGAACAGGATTTAGAAGCATTCATCAAATCTGCAGTACCAATGGCTCAGGCCGAAGCCGGTACTATAAGCTGGTATGGTCTTCAGCTGGGTGAATCGACTTTCGGAATATTCGACACTTTTGAAACCGAGGAAGCGCGCGATGCCCACTTGAACGGCCCCATCGCCGCAGCATTAATGGCAAAAGTACCGGAGTTGCTGGCTGCGGACCCCGTAATTGAAAAGGTGGATCTGCTGGCAGTTAAATAATTAAGCTGACTGCTGACGGTATGGCATCCGCATGATTTCCGGGTTTTGTTTTTTTGCTGCTGTAACTTCAAGAATAAGCTGGATAAATAATCCAGCTTATTCTTGCTGATTTTTTAAGCGCAACATCGCTTTACTATGCAGGAGATGCTATCATCAAACTGCCGATCAGATGACTGGTACGACCGGAAAAATCAATAGGCGATTGGTTATGCCAAGCAGAAAGTTACTCATTACCTTGTCGCCAATAATTATTATTAATTGTCAATATGATCAAAAGCTTGCTGTAGGTCTTTGATTAAATAATCAGGATCCTCCAGCCCAATATACATTCTGATAAGCTGATGCTGTTTGTTGTTCAAATCATATTGTTGCTCTTTTACCAAAGCAGTAACTGGTAATACCAAACTTTCGTATCCACCCCACGATACGGCGATCAATATATGGGATAATTGATTACAAAATTGCTCAATTTTAGTAAATGTGCTGTCTTTTAATATAAAACTGAATAACCCGCTGCAGCCCCGCATTTGTTGGTGGGCAAGCGCTAATTGTGGGAAATTGGCACTAAATGGCCAGATAACCTCTTGAACAGCAGAATGATTACTTAGCCATTCAGTAATTACCTTTGTGCTTTCAAAGCTACGTTGCAAACGTAATGGTAATGTTCTTAAACCCCTTAGTAGTAACCATGCTGAATTAGGAGATAAAGCGGGTCCCAAATTCATAAATTCATGTTCAAAAATCTGTTTGATAAGTATTGTGTTGCCAGTTAATACGCCGGCCACCACGTCTGAATGTCCCCCGATATATTTTGTAGCTGATTGTGCTACCAGGTCAATACCCATAGCTATGGGTTGCTGGAACAAGGCTGTACTGTAACTGTTATCTATCATTGTGACAATATTTCTTGCTTTGGCAAAATCGGCAACTCTTTTTATGTCCTGTAATTCATAATTATAGGAATTGGGGCTTTCGAGATAGATAAGGCGTGTTTGTGACCGAACCGCTTTTTCAAAATTATTAAAATCGCTACCGTTAATAAATGTCGTAACGATACCAAATTTTGGCAAAAAATCATTAAAAAGCTTGGCAGTCCAGCTGTAAGGGTTTTCAATTGCAATAACATGGTCCCCGGTTTTTAATAAACTAAGCAGGGGGACGCTTATTGCTCCAATACCACTGGTAAACAGTAACGCATCTTCTGCGCCGTCTAAAGCGGCAAGCTTTTTCCTAAGAATTGTGAGCGTTGGGTTTTGTCCTCTTGAATATAGATTAGTGTCAAATTCATCTAACATTGCATTCCGCATCTCCGTTACTGTGTTAAAGCTGAAATTGCTGGATTGTATTATTGCCGGCGAAACGGCGTTGAAATATTTATCTCTTTCTTCGCCAAGCTCATTAAGTATAAATGAAAGGTCCATCATAAACGGTTATTTGGTTTTTTATTGGCTTTGGTGATAAAATATATAATCAGTCCGGCAATGAATGCACACACGCATATAATAGCAGCTATCGGGTTTTTAATAAAAATAATTATGGTAACAAACCAGTAGGTCGTAATAAATAAAATAGGGATTGCCGGATACCATTTTATTGTATAAATACCTGTTTTATCCAAATGCCGGGTCTTCTTTCGTAAAATAAAGATGGATGCCGCAGCGGTGGATAACCCAATAGTATCAAAAAACATTACATAATTTAAGATTTTCTGAAACGAATTAATAAATAGTAATATAATTATTACACTCATTACAAAAAAGCTTAAGCCAAATATTTGTACTTGGGTAGTTTTATTGATTTGTTTAAACTTTTGAGGCAATATGCCATCTTCGGCCATAGCATAATATACCCTGGGATTCGACATGATATTTACATTGATAAATGCCATTACCGAAATAAACATTAATAAAGAAATTACCTTATATCCTACATCTCCAAAAATAGCGCTTGCCAGGGTAGCTGCCAGCGCCGGTTTTTGCCTTAATCCTTCAATGCCCCATGCCCTGTAATAAGCAAAGTTTATAAGCAGGTACAGAAATATAACCGTTATCATGCCAATAAATATGGCTTTTGGTAGGTTTCGTTTAGCATTAATGCTATCGCCCCCAAAATTTATAGTTTGCTGATAACCACCATAAGTAAAAAATACAGCTACCAGGCTCATTCCAAAGCCACTTATATTATTTTGCACCAATGAGGTATGTGTTATATTTACCGCCCCCAGTGTATTGCTTTTGAATATGCTGGAGCATAGAACAAGTATTAATCCAATTTTAAAAACTATAAACACATTCTGAGCCCTTGAACTCATTTTTATGCCAAATAAATTGTTGCCATAAAGAATAAGCACCGACGTTATTGATATTAGTTTTATACCTGCACTATGCTGCAGGTCTGGTGGTAAAAGTAATGGATTTAAATATTCTGCACCGATAAGTGCTACGGCAGCTACCGAGGCGGCATTACTAATTACCACTATCCAATTAATCATGAAAGCAAAGGCGGGGTGGAAACAATGCGAGAAAACTTTATAAAAGCCGCCGGTGGTAGGGTATCGGGCGCCAATCTCGGCAAAAGTAAGTGCACCGCATACACTAATGGCTCCTCCAAAAATCCAGGCGCCAAAATACAAGTAGGGATTGTTAACATTGTGCGCCACCTGCGCCGGTGTTTCAAAAATTCCCATGCCAATAACAAGGCTTACAACAATCATTGACAGATCAAAACAGTTAAGCTTAGGAGTAATGCCCATATTAAGTGTTGCGTATGAAATATTAATCCGAATTATTAGTTATTTGCAATATAGGCTAAGTTCAAATAAAATAGCAGTTATTTTAGTAAAAGGATTTATCAACCAGGTTTCTTAATTCAAAAATCAGGTAACAAAGGGCAAGTAAGTATTTTTTGTAGTTTTATACTGTATTACACTTGATTTTAGTAAAGTTGCAAACTGGTTAATTGCCTTGTGCAAATTGTATGATTAAAAGGAAAATTTCGATTAAGGATATTGCAAAGCTTACAGGTACATCTATTACCACCGTATCATTTGTATTGAATGGTAAAGGGCGTATCAGCAAGGAGATCTCACAAAAAATATTAGAAGTAGCCCACAACGAAGGCTATGAACCTAACAGAATGGCTGTGGGTTTGCGTACTGGTGTATCAAAAGTTATTGGGTTGATAGTGGAAACCATTGGCGGGCCATTTTTTGGGGCCATGGCACGTGTGATAGAAGAGGTAGCGGAAAAAGCAGGTTATGGGGTTATATATTGCAGCACTAATAATAATATACAAAAAGGTAGGGATGCTATAAAGATGCTGCAGCAGCAATTGGTTGATGGCTATCTGATCACACCTATCAAAGGGCTGGAATCTGAAATTCAGTCACTTATTGAAAACGGCAAACCTGTAGTGCTTATTGATGGTTATTTCCCAGGGTATGATATCCCGCATGTATTGGTTGACAATTATAACAGCACATATTTTGCTATTAATTTTCTTATCGGATCGGGGTACAGGAATATAGGTTTTGTAACAGCGGATCTGGACCTTGTACAACTACAAGACCGTATGGAAGGGTATAAAGATGCTTTAAAAGCGAATGGTATAACAGAGAAAGCTAAGCTAATATATAAATTACCATTTGATACCGAGAACAAAAAGGCAATTGCCGCTATTAAATCATTTATTAAACAAAACCCCCAGATGGACGCGGTTTTTTTTACAACCAACTATCTTGGTATTATTGGATTGCAGAGTATAAATGAGCTCAAAGTAAACATACCAGATAAGCTGGCAATAATAAGTTTTGACGATAATGAAATTTTTACACTTTACCCGCCGGGCATTACCACAGTAAAACAACCTACCTATGAAATTGCGAAATCGGCAATTGATGTACTTCTTGCCCAGATGACTAACGATAAATACGATATTTCCACAATAAAATTTCAGATACCCGCACAGTTAATTGAACGCGGTTCAACAAAATCTAAAAGGATTTTATAAAGCCAATTGTTAACTATTGGTAAAAGGAAACATTCTCATTTGTTAATGCAGTTTTTTCTATTTATTTAAATTTAGATGATTTTTTTTTGATGCGTCTAGACTATAAAAATTCCACATGTTTGATTTTTCTTAAATTATTATTAAATACAATAACATTGTTTTTAATTATTTGTAATAATACAGCCATTTAATTAAATATTTAGTAAAAATTTCATAATTATATAATATTATAGTAAAGTACTTTGATAAAACATTTTACTATAATATCTTTGAATTATGCGCTGGTTTCAAAGGTTTGGCGCATTTAATAAAACTTTTTGTTCTATTTTATTACCGATAAGTTTGATTCTTACCTATAGTCATATTTACTCGGGAGAAAATATATTTCAGGCACATAATTGTTCAAGGCTATTTAAAGCAGGGTCATTTTATACATAAGAATTTTTTTCTCACAATTGGTAAAACGTTTTACCAAAAATAGATTGTTAAACAACTAAATTCATTATATGGCAAAATAATACTACAAACCTAACGCCGGTTAACTGCCTGGCATCTCAGCGGAGGAACCACCTCCTTGTATCACATTATTAATCACTATTTATTATTTAATTATGACCAAAATTTTTTACAAAAAGAAGCTCCTTTTTTATATGGGCGTTATTACAACATTGCTTTTTACGGCAATAGCAAATGGAAATGCGCAAGGTAGCAACGGGCCAGGCATTAAAGTAGCAATTTCAGGCATCGTCAAGGATGATACTGGTCCGTTACCTGGGGTATCGGTAATAGTAAGTGGGTCTACGGGCGTATCAACAAGCAGTAACGGGAAGTTTTCATTAAATGTTGAAATAGGGAAGACGATAACATTTAGCATGATCGGGTATGAAACGCAAAAGCTAAAAATAACCAAAGCTGATGCAAACCTTGAGATTTTTCTAAAAACTGATAAAAGAGTTTTAAGTGATGTGGTTGTTATCGGTTACCAACAAGTTGCAAAGCGTACTGTTACCGCTGCAATAACCTCCCTCGACCCAAAAACGATCGAAGACGTTCCTGCCCCGACATTTGATGCCTTACTCCAGGGCCGCGTGGCAGGTTTGGATGTTCAGAATTTTTCTGGCGAACCGGGTGTTAGCAGTACAGTTGCTTTAAGGGGTAATACAGCTGTAGCACGAAACATTAGCAGTGATAACACTACAGCAGCAGGAAAAGCGAGTCTTGCAAGGGCAGTTAGCGGCCCTCTGTATGTAATTGATGGCGTGCCTCAAACAACTGACGATATAGCGGCCATTAGTTATGGAAGCGGAACCGGTACGGATGTTTTGGCGGGTATCCCGATAAACGATATAGCGGATATCGTTATATTAAAGGATGCTTCTGCAGCAGCGGTGTATGGGTCAAGGGGTGCGAGTGGTGTAATTGAGATCACAACTAAAAAAGGTGTTGCTGGTAAAACAAAAATAAATTTCTCAACCTATCATGGCTTTACCGAAAAACCTTCACTCGACAAGGTATTAATTGGTGCTGAAGAAACCAGGGCTAAAATGGAGTTGATAGAACATTATGGCAGCTATAATAACCTGAAAGATCTTCCCCAAATTTTAACGGATACCTTGAACCCTGCATTCAATAATGCAAATGATTACCGGAAAGGGATCTATCAGAATGGCTTAATTGATAATTATGATTTTGCAATAAGCGGCGGAAACGACAAGATAACTTATCGTTATGGCTTAAATTATTACAATGAAGATGGTATAGTAAAGAAGTCAGGGCTTCAACGCTATACTTTCAATAGTAATATAGGTTTGAATCTGGCCTCAAATTTTAAAATTAACACCCAGATAAGATATTACAGGTTAGACCGTCCGCGGTCTGTTAGTGATTTGAGCGGGGGCATTGATCCTTTCACTGGTGGATATTATGCTTCCAGTCCGTTACCGCCTTCCAACTTGTATCTATCACCTGCCATGCAGGACTTTATTTACGGTAATACAAACATTAATACCGATGATAATACCAGCAATAGCCTTTCCATTAGCCCCACAATTGATTGGCAGATCTCCAAAAAATGGTCATTCAATACAGTAATTTCTTATGAGGTTACCAATAGCAGGCACGATACCTACACACCCGGTATATACAGGCTCAGCGGCTTAGGATATGCCGCCAGTTTTGCCGATAATCAGTATAATTATTTAATGAGCAATACATTGCAATACACCACATCTCTTGGCCAAGATCATCATATTAACTTATTGATAGGCCAAAATATGGAGTATCATCAGTATAGGGCAACTGATGCCGAAGCCGATGGTATACCCAATGACCAGATCAGTGTAGTTGATGTAGTTAACAAAAACGCTTCTACGGCTTTTTCAGATTTGCAGGAGAACGGTATAGAAACAGAGTTCCTGAGGTTGAATTATGACTATAAAGGGAAATATCTTTTATCAGGAGTTTTGAATGCTGATGCTTCTTCTAAATTTGGCGCCGGCAACAGAACAGGTTTTTTTCCTTCAATTTCAGCGGGTTGGATCATCAGCGATGAATCTTTTTTGAAAAACCAGTCATCATGGCTCTCTATGCTGAAACTACGTGGAAGCTTTGGTATTACCGGCAGGCAACCAGATGACGGAAGTAACTATTTATCATTTAATAACTATTCTGTTGGCGCAGGTTCATTCCCAGGTAGCAATAACCCACAAACTGGTGCAAATCAATCTTTCACTTATAACGGTATCCCTGCAATATCACCCAATTTTAATGGCGGCATAAGTAATAAAGACTTGACTTGGGAACATTCAAAGCAAACCGATATCGGCCTTGACATTAGCCTTTTTAATGACCGTTTTAGTTTTGTAGCCGATGCCTATGTTAAAAATACAGCACAAGGTATTTTTTCTCTTAACGTGCCGGTAACAACAGGTTATACAACCATTACTACTAACGCTATCGGGACACAGAATTCGGGTTTGGAGATGACGCTTATCGCGCATTATTTAAAACCAAGCAGCGCTTTTCAATGGGAAACAGACTTTAATATAGCATTCAACAAAAATATAGTGACCTCGTTACCTAACGGCGGACGTGATATTCAAATAAACGGCGGATCGACAAGCTATATTTTGAGGCAGGGTGAGCCAATAAACCAATACTTTTTATTCCAACAAACCGGTATTTATAAAACCGATGCCGATGTACCTGTAAACCCTATTACAGGCCAGCCAGCAAGCTTTTACGGTTACCCTTTTAGAGGCGGTGACCCCATATGGAAAGACCAAAATGGCGACGGAGTTTTAGACAATAGCGATTATGTGGCATCCGGCAACCCCAACCCGGGCATAGTGGGGGGCTTTAATAACAATTTTTCTTATAAAAACTGGAGCTTAACTGTGTTTTGCACCTTCACACTTGATAGAACAATTTATAATGATTACCTGGTTGGTAAACTATCGCACCTGACCCCTGAAGATGACTTTAACGGAACAGTATATGACGATTTAATGAACAGCGCATTTCCCGACCTGTCGGGTATTAATTACTGGAGAAACCCGGGCGATAACGCGCAATACCCTTCATTAAGCTCAGTTACGGGTACGCGTTATAAATATGCGGCAGTTAGTACCGCCTGGCTGCAAAGCGGCGACTATTTGAGGGTGAAAACAGTAACAGTTGGTTATTCATTTAAACCAGAGTCGATTAAGAAATTTGGTTTGACAAGGCTTCGGATATATGGCATGGTTGATAACCTGCATATATTCCAGGCAAAAGGGGTTCCTGATGCGGAAGCTGTTGATGCCTATGGAATTTATAATGGTAATGGATACCCCATACCTAAAAAATTCACACTTGGGTTAGACATGTCTTTATAAATACACATCAATTAAAATTAAAGAAATGACAAAATATTTCAAAAATTCCATAATCGGCCTTTCATTAATAGCCGGTTTATGTGGTGCGGTGTCTTGTAAAAAAATATTAGACCTGCAACCTCACGATTCAACATTTACGGCTGCATATTTTACTAATGGCGAGGATGCAAATACAGCAATAGCGGGGGCTTATGCTCTGTTACGATCAACATTATTAAATAATTCTTCATTCCATGTGTTTGGTGATGTTCCGGCAGGTGAATTCAGCATAAATTCAAATTTTGATGATGCCAATTACAATATTTCAAATGGGCAGTTTAACGGTTTAAACGTAGGCCCTGGTATTTGGAACTGGCAAAGTAATTATCAGCTCATACAACAGATCAACCTGATCATTAATAAAGTTCCGGGTATTGATATCAGCAAGTTTACGAACCATGATGATAAGCAACAGATTATAGGAGAAGCCTATTTTTTACGGGCATTTATATACTTTTACATGAGTAGGGTATGGGGCGATGTACCACTTAAGTTAGCCCCAGATCTTGACTTGAGCACAGCTCAAAACATCCCCAGAACCCCTGCTGCATCTGTATTGAAGCAATGCCTTAAAGACTTACAGGTTGCCGAGGCAGATTTAAAATATGGTTATGCCGATGTAAGCCAAACAGCTGTACGAGCTAATAAAGGCGCTGCAATGGCATTACAAGCTCACATAAAAGAATGGATGGGCGATTACGCCGGATGTGATACGGCTACCAATGCGGTTATTACACAAGGTGGTTACGCGCTTGCTGACTCTGCCAATTATTCAAAGGTATTTATTGGGAAATCAACTGAGGGGATTTTTGAGATAAATATAGATTATAGCCAGAGTGAAGGTTTATCGCCCAATGATGGTGGTTATGTGCCAACTATGGCTGCCCCGTTTCTGGCGAAGAAAACCAATTTGGAATGGCCGTTGAATACAAATTACTTTAACACATTATACACTGATACAAACGATATAAGGATCAAAAAGTTCTTTTTTCAGCCACAATCAAATGCAGGGCAAACTATAAAATATAGCAATATAACATATGCCGATGGTTCAACACAAAATGATCCGCGCTTGTCAAATAACATTATCATTTTTAGGTTAGCCGACATTGATTTATTACGGGCAGAAGCACTTAATAATTTAGGAAGAGATCAGGAAGCATTAGTGCTGCTTAATAAAGTCCGTACGAGAGCCAATACACCAGCGCTCGAAAATATTACAGGGGAAGAGCTTGGTACCGAAATCTTACAAGAGCGCTTACGTGAATTGTTTTATGAAGGGCAATCTTATTATGATATGGTACGCACTAAAACACTTGGCACCTACAATACGCTAATGAAAGATCAATTTATGAATGGATCACCTTTAGGTGGTTGGTTATGGCCGATTGATCCTAATATGTTTAAAGATGATTTCACCCTTACACAAACCCCTTACTGGCAAGGAAAACTTTAATCTTTTTTAAAAAATAAAAAATATGAAAACATTTAAATTATTCATACTCAGTATTGTTTTAGTAACAGCGTTTTATTCGTGCAAAAAATCGGATGTTATTGGCGGCGACCTGTTTAAAGCCAAGGTAAACATGACAACCTATGATTACCTGAAAACAAACCATCTTTTTGATACGCTGGTTATTATGATAGATAAAACGAATTTAAAGGATGAAGTAAATGCAAGCGGAACTTTTTTCGCGTTTACTAATTATTCTATCCATAGCTATGTAGAGGCTAAAAAAACGCAAGAGGAAATTATAAGAGGCGATGAAAACCTTGTTTATACATTTGACTCCCTGAATTTTTCAACCTTGAAAGATTCATTAAGGGCTTATATGTTTAAACAGAAATATACAAGAGATAACCTAACATCGCAAGGAACACTTGCAACCGCCGATGACGGCGAAGTCAGGTTAATTCAACTTAAATCATCAACGGATTACACCAGCACCTTATTTACAACAGAGCCTCAATATATCTACCTGAGTAAACTGGTGGCAGCACCCGGTTTCCCGCTCCCGCCGGTACTAAACTCAACAACCATTCAGCAACTCGATGCAAGCCAGATACTGAATACGTTATGCCAAACAACGGGTATAATAACCACGACCGGGGTTTTACATGTGTTGAGTAATGATCATACGTTCACCTATTTTGGCAACGTAAATAAATAATCAGGAGTTTAAATTTTTATAAGATGAAAAAATTATATACCGTTTTTATAACAGCCGCTTTATGCAGTGGCGTTATAAGCTGCACAAAAGCTCCAAATGGTTATTTGAGCAGCCAGATAAGATACACAGACAGCCCCATCCAGGTTCAACGCGGGAATATTGTACAAACGAACCCTGTAAACAGCGATGGCTCAAGCGCACCTGTTACTTATGAGCTACTTGACATTAGGAATGCGACTACACACAAGCACGCAGATTCGTTATATACGCCGCAAGAGCATTATGAATTTATTTCGTTGTTTAATGCTGATGTGGATACAACTATAGCATTGCTTAATACCCATCGTAAACTTGTCAATGGCCCATGCTTCGACTTTAACGTACATACCGGCGCATTTACATTTTATCAAACTACAGCTAACGTACCACTTGGTACCTATGAATTTGATATTAAAGCCACCAATGAAAATGGTTCGAAAATTTATAAGAACATTGGTACTTTCACTTTATTTGACGGACCGGCATATGAAATTGATGCAGGGGGCAGTGCATGGTTCGTGGATAACGGAACAGATAATGGAGACACCGGCAATCCACCGGTAACCATTCAAAGGTTATCAACTACAGGCACATTGGCTATTTTAAAATTGGTTGATGAACACGGTACCCCATTTGACCCGGCTAAAGGTGAAATAATTGCGCGTGGCGATAGGAGTAATTTCGAAACTTATGCTAAGTTTCATCCTTTAATTGCTTCAGATACCTCATTAACCTGTAATTTTGAAATAACGCCTTTCCCTTTTGCACAATCGGCATTTGGTTATCTTATATATTACCGTATCCCGAGCCAGTTTATTAAATATGATGCAGGGGTTACACCAACTCCAGCCCAAATTTATAGCGCAAATCCAAGGTTTGCTTTCCGCCTTTTCCAGGAGGGTACTTACCTTATTACCGTTACTGTCCCGCACGTTACACGTGTTCCTTAGATCAGTTAATTAGGCCATTGCAGCATTGCTGTAATGGCTTTTTTTCCAATACTATTTTATTCAATTTAATATCTGTACCTCTATTTTTATGAAAAAATCACTCATTGCAATCCTTTTTCTTGTATTTACAATTCAGTCAGTAACTTACGCTCAGCCTTCTGAAACTTTTAAAAAGAAAGGGTATACTTTAACTTTTATTGAAACCGACACTACTTTTAGCAAAGCGCTTAAAACAAAGCTGGTAGAAACATTCTTTACCGTTTACCCCGAATTGGCTAAAGCCTACAATAAAAAGACTAATAAAGACGTCACCTTTTTTATCGATACCGCTTATAAAGGGGTTGCTGCAACTTCAGATGCCAGGGTGGTATTCAGCTATAAATATATGATGGCACACCCCAATGATATTGATGTCGTTACTCATGAAGTAATGCACATAGTACAGGGTTATGGCTACAGTGCAGGCCCTGTGTGGCTGACAGAAGGTATTGCTGATTATGTTCGCGCCAAATTTGGTGTTGACAATACCGGTTCGGGGTGGAAATTGCCTGAATATAAGCCAACGCAAGGCTATACAAATAGCTACCGCATTACCGCACGTTTTTTTATATGGATAGAAAAGAATGTTAAGCCCGGTTTTGTTAAAGATGTTGACGAGCAGTTACGTAAACACACTTACACCGAAAATACCTGGAAAGATGAGACCGGTAAAACTTTGGATGAACTGTGGGCAGCTTATTCAGCCAATCCTAACCTAAACATGGCATAATATATTTATATCCCTAAATCTATATATAGCTTATCAGCTCGTGGTCATGTGCCGGTATAGGGAAAAAACAAAAAGATGAAGAGAATATGTACAGCGGCATTATGTTTAGTCGCAATTTATGTTAACGCCCAACCCACCCCCCTAATCCGCTACGTACACCCGATCATCGGGACAGAGCGGATGGGCCACACGTTCCCCGGGGCCACGGTACCGTTTGGCATGGTGCAGCTAAGCCCGGAGACGGACACCCCGAGCTATGACCTGAAGGGCCATTACAACCCCGACGTATACAAATATTGCGCGGGCTACCAGTATGATGATAAAACGATCGTAGGCTTTAGCCATACCCATTTCAGCGGCACCGGCCATTCTGACCTGGGCGATTTCCTGGTAATGCCGACAACAGGCAAGCTCCAGCTCAACCCCGGCACAGCAGATAAACCCGGCAGCGGCTACCGCTCCGGCTTCTCGCACGCTAACGAGGTAAGCGAAGCCAATTACTACAAAGTAAAACTGGATGCGAGTAACATCATAGCCGA